>Ga0070741_10000224_pt1 | contig 215330 bp, 187 predicted proteins | sample Coa_R1_4_FD_66440 | JGI IMG/M metagenome (GOLD analysis project Ga0070741, IMG submission 66440) | Surface soil microbial communities from Centralia Pennsylvania, which are recovering from an underground coalmine fire - Coalmine... | ecosystem: Environmental > Terrestrial > Soil >...
GGACGTTGTGACCATGCCCGTAAGGGCAATCGATGAGGTCGATGCTAGCACACAAAGGAGAGATGCGCAATTCCGCTGTCGCGTCAACGCGACAGTCCCCTTGCGCTAAATTACCTATGGATGAAACGCATTGCGCGCGACCACTATGAAGATACGTTCTTGCAAGGCCCCTACTTCGACGCCGCCGATCCGGACTTCCACTCACTGTGTATGCACTCATCCGCCGCCGACTTTACGTGGGGCAATACAGCCAGTGCGTGTGTAGCCGTTCTGCCCAACTCTCCACAGGAACTGCCGATCTTCTGGTGGACGCGGGGGCCGCCCTGCAACGGCTGCTACGTTCCATTCTTCGTGCATGGCAGCAAACTGCCCGGCATGGTGAGCAATGCGGGAACCTTTGGCAAACGGGTGGTCGGCGCGGATGCCGCTACAGAAGATACTTTTTCGTCGAATTCGTACTGGTGGCTGTTTCGGGAGCTGATGGACAGGGTCAAAGGGCATCCCATCGCCAGCCTGCCCGGCTATTACCCGATCCGGAATCGCCGCGTCAGGGAACGCTTCGATCCGCTCGAACAGGAATTTGAGGCGGAACTGCCGGACGTGGTGAGGCAGGCACGCGCGGCAAAGGACGCCAATCGTACCTCCCTCATCCTGGATGAATTCACGGAGCGGTGCGTACAGAGGGTAATGGTCGTGCTGCGTGAGCTTCTGTCCGAGTTCTCGGCGGGTAGCTCAGGAGGTAAACCGTAGTTGAAAGAGCAGCAGTATCGGCCCGCGCATCACATTACCGTCGTTCGCGCAGCAGGCGGTCCATGCTTTCTGGCCTTTCCCCGGCGTCTCTGTGACAGGTATCGCAGGCTTGCTGCGTGATGTCCCGGAGGACGAACTTCAACTGTGCATCGGCGTTGGCCGATTTGTGCGCCAGGTGGCAGTCTGTACAGAGCAAGGAAGTATTCACCGTCCGCAGCCTGCCGAAGCGCCGCCCGCCGCCGGTGGGCGTGACAAGCTGCTGGCCGCTGGCAACCAGGGCTGCCGTCTGTGGCAGCCAGTTATGGAAATGAGTCTGGATACCGTTTACGGTGAGCAACGTATCCGTGTGACAACTGATACAGGCGGCGTTGGGCAGCGCTGGCTGGTAAATGGTGGTCTTCTCGGTAGCCGGGTCTGCCTTTCCCAGGATGAAGACGGCTACGTCGCGCCCGCCGAGTGCCAGCGTATCGATCCGTTGATTCAGGCTCGAATCGCCACGATGACAGTTGATACAGGCGAAGCTCTGGTTCTTGTCGTGCGCCTGCTGGTAGTGGGCCGTCGCCAGATCGGGAATCGCTGCGCCATTGTTGGCGATGGCTGCCGCCGCCCGGTTGAAATAGGTGGTTTCCGGCACGGTGTGGCAGGCAATACAGAAAGTGTCGTGCTCCTCTAGCATCGAGGCCCCGACAAAGCCCGCGCTCGCCAGAATGACGAGCAAGACGGGAACACCGACCAGCAACAGAAGCCAGCGACGGCGCGGATGGCCTCTAACCGGAGGCTTTTGATCGGACAAGGCAACATCGACGGGCATGGCTCTGCCGCTCCCCTGTGTGGATTAAGGAGACAATACGATGAACAGGAGCATCTTAGGCAAAAGATGCGAAGAAGTTATTCAGATTAAATGAGAATCTCCTGAGAAAGTGCCAGAGATTGGCGTATAATCAGCCACAGTTAATCAGCCACAGGATGACTGTCACCGTGTGACTGTCCCTGTCACCAACCAGACCAGAGGGGAACGACGATGACGATTCCGGAAAAGACGATGGCCGAACTGTTGCAGCTTGGCGGGCAATATCTGCTGCCGATTGCCGCATTGCTCCGTGCCCTGTATTCCGGGCTGCGCGGCAAATTCCCGGAAGGGCTGTCACAGATCGCAGTTGCCAGCCTGTTCGCCGGGCTGACGGCGGCGGTAGGCAACGAGGCGCTGGACATTCGCTCCATCGCTCTGAAAATCCTGGGAAATACCGTCTTTATGGCTGGACTGCTGGCTTTTATCATGAGCTACCTGCTGAGGCAGCCGAATCGCGGGCGCGTGTTCGACGGGGTTGTCGGGGCTGTGATCGGGCTGATCAGCTTTGCGATTATGGTTGTTGTCCTGGACAATCCCTGGCCCTGGTGGGCGTTCCCGGCGGCAATGGCGGCAGGGGCAGCGGCCTTTATCGTGCTGCGCATCCTGTTACGCCAGATCGCCAGACTGGTGAGAATCGCCACCTATTTCATCGTGATCGGAATCATTGTTGTCATTGGCGCGGGCGGGATTCTGCTGTACCAGACGTTGACGCAGCGCTGATGGCGTACCTGGCTGTATCAACCTCACCCCCCGCTCCTCTCCGCACATAGAGAGGGGGAACCAGCCAGCAACAGCCGCTGTTTAGGGCAGCCGCTTTCAGACATACCGACGCCTCGCCTGCGATCCCCGGACGCTTCCGCCAGTGTGGTAAACTGTTGTCAGCAGCGTTGGGTTTGCGCTATTATTTGCCGCCCATAATCGGCTCGTAAGGATTATCGTTCACGATGGCTGCCGCATAGAGGAATGATTTGCGCAGCACATTCAGGAGATCGTCATGCTGGATCAGCAGGGTTCACCTGCGATCAACACGCGGGTTTCGTCCTCGAATAAGCCGCCGATCAACGTGATGAAGTGGGCACTCGGTTGTGCCGGGGTGGGCATGATGCTCTGTACGGGAGCGATCATGTTTTCGCTGATCGTGGCCCCGGCCCTGTTCCGCAGTCTCGATTCCGATCTGCAATTCCGGATCGTGCGGCGCTTCCCCTTCCTGGCTTCTTTGCAGGATCGCCCGACGCCGCCCTTCAAGGCCCTGCCCGCCGTCGGCGCGACCAGCGCCAATGCCCTGGCCTTGCTGTCCACGCCAGTCAACACCCCGACGGCTTCGTCCACACGCACGAGCACCCCGGCAGGTGATAACAGTAGCGCGGGAATGCCGCCCGTGCAGCCATCGGGGACGGGCAGATCCGTACTGTCCACCGATACGCCGGTGGCGGCGGGTGTCATTGCCAGCCCGACGGAAGTGTTCGCCCCGCAGCCAACAGCGACTCTTGTGCCGACGCGCGTCGAGCCGCCCACCGCAACGGCGGTTCCACTGCCGGTTTCGTTCCACGCCACGGGTTACAAATGGGTTCCGCAGACCTGGAACAACTGCGGGCCTGCCAATCTGACCCAGGCGCTGGAGCCGTTCGGCTGGCAGCAAGATCAGAAAGTGGCGGCGGCGTTCCTGAAGCCGAACAAGGAAGATAAGAACGTCAGTCCCTGGCAGATGGTCGAGTTCGTTAACCAGAAAACCAACCTCAAGGCATTGATGCGGGTAGCCGGCGATCTGCCGCTGATCAAGCGCCTGATCACGCAGCGCTTCTCGGTGATCCTGGAAACGGGTTACAACGTTGCCAACGAGGGCTGGATGGGCCATTACCTGACGGTGATCGGGTACGACGATAACCTGCGCGTATTCTATGGTCTGGATACTTACCTGGGCGCGGATGCCGATAACCAGGGCTACAAAGAGCCGGTAGATGATCTGGACGAGCGCTGGCAGCAGTTCAACCGGCTGTATATGGTCATTTACCCGAAGGAACGCGAGGGCGAACTGGCCGCCATCCTCGGCCCGGACGCCGACCTGACGTATAATGCGCAGCATGCCCTGAGCGTGGCCCGCGCCGAAGCGACCTACAAGCCCAACAACCAGTTCGCCTGGTTCAATATGGGCAGCAGCTACACCCTGCTCGGCCAGTATAAGGAGGCAGCCACCGCCTTCGACCAGGCGTCGAGCGTAGGGGGTGGGCTTCCATTCCGTATGCTCTGGTATCAGTTTGGCCCCTACGAGGCTTATTACAACGTGGGCAACTACGCGAACGTGATGGCGCTGGTCAATGCCACGCTGCAAACGACCACGTATGTCGAGGAGACGTACTACTGGCGGGGCATGGTCTCGGCGGCCCAGGGCAACAAGGACAAAGCGATAGAGGACTTCAAGCGCGTGCTGCAATTCAACCCGAATTTCCTGCCTGCTGCCGAGAAACTCAGCGAAGTGCAGGCCGGTAACTTCAAAGCGCCCGCCATTGCGCAGGCCAACCAGTGATGCAGAACAACAGGATGCTGCCTGCACCGCCCCCCCCGGCGCATTCCAGGCTGAACCTCATCAAATGGACACTGGGCTGCACCGGCCTGGGGATGCTGACCTTTACCGGGCTGACAATGGTGGCGCTGATCGTGACGCCCATCGTTTTCCGCAGCCTCGATCCTGAAATCCAGTACAAGATCGTGAAGCGGCTGCCGTTCATGGCGTCCTTCCAGCCCACGCAGCCGTACAAGTATCTGCCGACCATTGCTGCGACGAACGCCAATGCCATTGCGCTGCTGTCCACGCCGTTGAGTACCAGACCTCCGGGTCGCGTGGCCGTCATTTCCGCGCAGTCGTCGGGACAGGCGGTGGGGCTGGCGGCGGGCGGCCAGGGCGGCGCACTGCCTACCGAGTCGACCCAGACCCCGCAGGACAACCATCTGCCGACGCCGATCCTGGCGACGGTCACGCCGCTGCTGGGGCCAGTGGATGCCAACCCCACACCCGTGATCGGCGAGACGCCGCAGCCGACGCCGACCTACGTACCGACGCCAACCAATATCCCTGTGCCGCGCAGTTTCCACTCCACTAACTTTCATCTTGTCTCACAGGACTGGAATAGCTGCGGCCCGGCCAACCTGACCCAGGCGCTTCAATACTATGGCTGGAAAGGCGATCAGAAAGAGGCGCAAGCGTACCTGAAGCCTAACCGGGAAGATCGCAACGTCAGCCCCTGGCAGATGGTCGATTTCGTCAATTACAAGACGGGCGTGAAAGCCTTGTGGCGCGTGGCGGGCGACATGGAACTGGTCAAAAAGCTGGTGTCGCAGCGCTTTGCCGTCATCCTCGAAGCGGGCTACGACGTGCCCGGCCAGGGCTGGATGGGCCATTACGCGACCATCACCGGTTATGACGATGACAGCAGCGTGTTGTACTGGCTGGACACCAACCAGAGCGATCCGAACACGGCGGGCGTGCGCGAGAAGATGGCCGACTTCGACGCGCGCTGGCAGCAGTTCAACCGGTTATACATTGTGGTTTACAGCAAAGACCGGGAAGGCGAACTGGCGGGGATTCTCGGCCCGGATGCCGACCTGACCTACAATGCGCATCATGCGCTGAGTGTGGCGCGCACCGAAGCCTCGGCGCATCCCAACAACCAGTATGCGTGGTTCAACGTTGGCAGCAGTTACACCCTGCTCGGCCAGTACAAAGAGGCGGCTTACGCCTTTGATCAGGCGTCGAGCGTCGGCAGCGGGCTGCCCTTCCGCATCCTGTGGTATCAGTTCACGCCCTACGAAGCCTATTACAACGTCGGCAATTACAGCCAGGTGATCGCATTGACCCAGACCTCCTCCGCCTACGTGGAGGAGACCTTCTACTGGCGAGGGCTGGCCGAGGCAGCGCTGGGCAAAACGGCGCAGGCTATCGAGGATTTCCGGCGGGCGTTGAAATTCAACCCGAATTTTACGTTGGCGGCGGACAAGCTGGCCCAGGTGCAGAACGGCAATTACACCCCGCCCATTGTCGCGCAGGCGAAATAGGTCATTGTCGTAATCAAAAGCAAAACGCCGGGAGGCTGTTTCTTCCGGCGTTTATCATTGCTGCATTGGCGTTGGCTCCCGAGGTAGGACTCGAACCTACAACCCATCGGTTAACAGCCGATTGCTCTGCCATTGAGCTACTCGGGAAAATCATGGCAACGGCGAAAATCGTACCAGATGCGGCGCGGCCTGTCAAGACAAAGTTGCGCCAGGGCGGCAGGGGAAACTTTTCCCTGACCGCCGCTCTGCCTTGAAGGTCTATGCCCTTCCCCACTTTTCGTAAGCGGCGTCGAAGGACATGCCCTTTGCCACGTCCTCGCGCATTCCCTGTTCCCGGCGCTCCATGTCTTCGGCCCTGACGAGTGCCTCCATTGCAATAGCTTGTGGAACGACGATCACGCCGTCGGCCTCGCCGATGATCCAGTCGCCCGGCGATACGCGCACGCGGCTGGTAACTGTGCCCGGCATCCCGACGGTCACGTTGACCGCATTGAGCCGCCAGCGCTGAGATGACTCGATAGGGGACGTGCCACGCGCACAGGGCGTAAAGTCCGGGATCACTTCCAGGCCCAACCAGTCACGGATATACGAATCGAGGACGATGCCCCGCGCGCCGCCCTGCTTCAAAGCCCAGCTTGTCATCTCGCCGAATTTGCCGGCGTGCTGTTCGCCACCCGTTTCGACCACGACCACGCAGCCGGGATAAAGACTTTTGCGCAGTTCTTCAAAATAGTTGCCGACCCAGTCGCTGCCCTCTTCGCCGCGCGGAACCGGATAGGCGCTGCCGCGGACCGTTATGACGCGACCAGCCAGGTGACGATGCGGGAAAAGGGGCTTGATGCCCAGATCGAGGCACTGGTTCGGGTAGCCCATTTTGTCCAGCGTATCATAGACGTTGGCGACCCGAATCTTGTCCCAACGCGCCTGCAACTCAACGATAGATTGTTCTTGTTCGGCCATTTATTATTCCTCAATAGTCTATGGATCGCCCGATCAAGAGGACGGCGCAGGACAACATAGTCGAAGACGCACGTCCTGTTGGTTGGCAAGCAGGGCTGTCAGATTCAGTCGAAGTAAGTGTCCCCATTCCAGAGCAACGATCTGGCTGCTTTGTCGTTCAGCTCGACGCCGATGCCGGGGCGCTCAGAAACGGTCATGTAACCGTTTTCGATAAAGGGCTTGTCGCCGTCGCACAGATCGCTCCACCAGGGTATGTTGAGCGCGTGCAGTTCCAGCACCAGGAAGTTCGGTATCGAGGCCAGAACGTGGCAGGCTGCCATCATCCCAAGCGGGGAGGAGACGTTGTGAGGAGCCACCGGGATGTAATGAGCGTCGGCCATATCTGCAATTCGCTTGGCTTCGGCGATGCCGCCCGCTTTCGAGAGATCGGGCATGATCACGTCCACCGCTTTTTTAGCGAACAGTTCCAGGAATTCAAAGCGTGTGTACTGGTTCTCGCCTGTGCAGATCACGGTGCTGCTCGAAGCGCGCACCTGAGCCAGCGCGTCGATATTTTCAGCGGGAACGGGTTCTTCGAGCCAGAGCAGGCGCAGTGGTTCAACCGCTTTCGCCAGCGTGATGGCGGAAGGCAGGTCAAATTGGCCGTGACAATCAATCGCCAGGTCGATCTCGTAGCCCAGCGACTCCCGGATGCCCTCGATCAGGTCGATGATGTGCGTCATTTCCCGGGCGTCCACCGTCCAGTTGTAAGGGTCACGCTTGCTTGCGCCGGTATGGTCCACGTCGAATTTCACCGCACCGAACCCTTTGCTGACCACTTCCTGCGCTTTGTCGCAATAGGCTTGCCTGTCGTCGGCCTCGCCCGCGTGGCAATCTGCGTAAAGCCTGATCTTGTCGCGGAACTTGCCGCCAAGCAGCTTATAAATCGGCACATTCAGCGCTTTGCCCACGATGTCATAAAGGGCGTTGTCGATGCCGGTCAGCGCGAAGATCAGGGGCGCGTTGGTCGAACCCCCATAGCGGCCAACCCGCCGCAGCTTTTCGTAAATCAGGTTGACGTTGAAGGGGTCTTCGCCGATCAGCAGCGGCTTGAAAGCCAGAAGCGCGGCTTTGGTCGCAAAGCCCGAAAAGCCAGGGCCGCCCGAGTTGCACTCCCCCGTGCCGACGATGCCCTCGTCGGTGTAAATGCGCACAAAGGTCCAGACACTGCCACCGCTGTGGGGTTCCTGCCGTCCGATGACGCAGGCTTGCACATCTGTAATTTTCATTGCCACTCTTTTCATCAAGAAAAAAGGCGTTTGCAGGGTAAGCCGCATACAGTGTACGCGGAAGGGGGGAGCGCGCGCAAGAGACTGATCCTGCCGTGCTGGCAGCGCTGCTCAACGCCATGCTTCGACACGCCTATCAAAAACGCGATCTGCCGCCCGATTGTGGGCTGGACATGCGGGGCAGCAATGAAACGCTCAACAACGCCCACTGGGCGGCTCTTTCGAGTGGCTGTTGCGATCCGTAGCACGACAAGCATGATCGGAAATCCTTCACGAGCTCGAATGAAGAACGTAAAGACGGAACCGATCACAATCAGCCGAAATATGACAAGAATCACTATGCATACATTAGCTGCATAGCGAAATGGCTGTTAGCTGGCTGTTCTGATGTCCGGCTTCGTTACAAATTCTAAACTTTTGCCCAATTGACTCCAATGAGCAACTCGCTTATGATGGAAGCGTTAAGGAAAAATTCATAACACCCTTCCGTCGTTAACACTATCACAATCATTGCAGGGGGCAGCCCATGAATGATGTCTTGCTAGTGGAAGACGATCTGGAAAACGCCAAACTCTTCACCCGCATCCTCGAAACGGCGAACTACCAGGTTACCCACACCACACGCGGCATGGAAGGCCTACGCCATGCCCGCCAGCACAAATTTATCGCTATTATCCTCGACTTTGACCTGCCAGACATTGATGGCTCACAGGTTGGGCTGGCCTTGCGGCGTGGCATCGGCGCCACTCCGCTCATCGCGCTGACTGCTCATGCAGACAGCCTGACCCGCAGCAAAGCCAGAGCCTTCGGCTTTGATGCCTTTATCGCCAAGCCCTGCACCGATCAGGATTTGATCCGAACCGTTGAAACGCTCACCCAGAACTCCTCGTCGCGGCTAGGCAAGTAAACGTCAAGTAAGGACGGTGTGTATGTCTCGTGTTTGGCGTCTCTTCGCGCTTTTTGCACTCATTGTTCTGTCGCTTCCAACCATCAGCCATGCCGCTGGCGCCCGTTCGCTGACGGTGCTGCACACAGCCAACACCTTTAACCGTATCCAGGAGTTCAAACCGTTCAAGCAAGGGCCGCAGGGCGGTGTCGCCAGGCGTGCCACTGTTCTCAAGGAGTTACGAGCGGCCCACCCGAACTCGATTCTGGTCAGCGGGGGCAACGACGTGATGGGCACGCCTATGTTCGCGCAATACGGTGGTGTCGCGTCGGGCGAGGTTATGTCGCGCCTCAAATACGACGTGGCACTGGCGAACCAGATGGACATCATGGCCGGTGGAACCCTTGAAGGCTTCAAAGCCTATCAGTCGGTTGCCACCTACCCGCTGCTGAACGCCAATCTCGACCTGTCGAACCTGCCCGATGTCAAGGTTCCTGCCAATACCGTTCTGAATGTCAACGGTATCAAGGTCGGCGTTTTTGCCCTCTCCAACGAACGGGCTGTATCGTTGGCAAACTTCGGGCAATCCATCAGCGTGCTCGATACCGACAAAGTGATCGAGCAAAACCTGGCGGAACTGAACAAACAAAACGTCGATATTATCCTCCTGATCAGCGCCCTCGGCGTTGACCGCGACAAGGCAGTGGCCGAGAAGTATGGCGGGCCGAAGGGCATAGACATCATCGTTGGCAATGCAAGCGGCGCGATCCTGGGCGACCCTGCCGATCTGCCAAAAGGATCCGCGCCGATTGGCCCCTACCCGATGGTCATTAACGAGAAGACCAACCCGGTAGCGCTCGTCTATGGCGGGCAGTTTGGCACTTTCCTGGGTGAGCTAAACGTCGAATTTGACGACAGCGGCAAGCTGACCAGCTGGGGCGGCAAACTGCATTTCCTGGGCGAGGACGTAAAGCCCGATCCCGATATGCAAAAGTATGTCGATGAACTGGCCGCCGGGATCGTCATGGACAAGATCATCCTGGGCGAAACGTCGGGCGAACTGTTCGGCTCGTTCCAGGACTATCCCTGGCAGGAAAACCCGCTGGCCGACCTGTACGCCGACGCTTTCCTGGAATACGGCCAGCCGCTCGGTGCGCAAATCTCGCTGGTCAACTCTGGCGCAGTGTGGGGAACGCTCAACGCGGGCAAGATCACGCTGGCCGACCTGTACCGCATCCAACCCTTCACCAACTGGCTGATCATCATGGATTTGAAGGGCAGCCAACTGCTGGCGGCGCTGGAGAACGGCGTTTCCAAGTATGGCGAGTCGGCGTCGCAGGGCAGCGGGCGCTTCCTGGCGGTGGCAGGTATGACCTATGCCTTTGACCCATCTAAAGAAGTCGGTCATCGCATCACGGACGTCAAGATCGGCGACAAGCCTCTTGACCCTGCTGCCACCTACACCGTCGCCGTCAATGACTTCATGGCAAATGGTGGCGACGACTTCACGATGCTACGCGAAGGGAGCAACGTTTTCAACACCGGCATTTCGATCACCGACCTGTTGCAGCAGTACATCAAAGTTCATTCTCCCTTCGCACCGACGGCCAATGGGCGCGTCAAGGATGCCAGCAAGTAAGGCAGGGGAACCGCTTTGAACCGCTTTAACCTTCGAACGTTAATACACAGTCCGTTCGGGCGTTCGCTGGCGGTCATCATGGTGGCCTTCACGCTCGTGCCCATCGTGATCCTGTCCGCGATCAGCCTGTATAACGTTCAAGTGCAGCTTCGGGAGCGTAGTCTGGCCCAGGCCAACACCGTGGCTGGCCTGGCACTACAGACAATGACCCAATGGTTAGGCGAGGCCAGTGCACAACTGGCCTTTACCCTTAAAAATCCGGCCTTTGCGCAAAACAGCAACTTTGTCTTGCAGACCACCACCACCGACGCCTCCCGCGCCGAGCAGGTCCTCGGCAGGGACCTGAACGCACTGACGAGCGGCCTGTACTTTTCCAGCACCTTTCTGGTTCGGCCCGACGATTCGGTAGTGGTTGCCAGCCAGCCAGAACTCAAAGGCCAGAATCTCGACATCGGGTTGTTGAATCTGGAGAGGGTCAACCAGCACGCCTGGGGCTTCGACCAGCTACCGGCACTGCAACAGCGAGTCGCGCTGATCTGGCAGCCCGTTCTTGACCAGCGCCAGCAGATCGCCGGTTTTCTGGTCGGGCAGATCAACCTCAGGAATCTGACCACCGTGCTACAGCAACACGCCGTCAGCCTGGGACAGACGGGCGAACTATACCTGATCGACAGGAACCAGGTAGCGCTGACTGCTGTGCGCAATGCCAGCCTGGAATCATCGCCACGACTGTTTGTAGCTTTGATGGGCGGGCCATATAGCGGCGAATTTGAGGACTATGCGAAACAGCAGGTCATCGGCGCGATACAGCCCTTGCCAACGCCTTTTAGCGGCTGGCTGGCCGTCCACCAGCAGCAAGCCGAAGCCTTTGATACCTACTACGCACTCATCCGCGTGGCGGCGGTGCTGTCGTTCAGCCTGATCGCGTTGGCAATCCTGGCCGCAGTTCTGATCACGCAGCAAATCAGCGAACCGCTGCTGCGTCTATCGGGCGCGGCCCGCGCAATGGCCGCCGGCAGCTTCTCGACGCGCGTGAAGATCGAGCGGCGTGACGAGATTGGCCTGCTGGCCTCAACCTTCAATTCGATGGCGAGCGACCTGCAAGAGGCTTTCGGCAAACTGGAAAGCTCTAACCAGAAACTGACCACCCGTGCCGAGCAACTGAGCACCATCACCCGCGTGGGTCAGCACGCTACTTCTTTGTTGGACGTGGACGTTCTGCTTCCGACGCTGGCGCGTGAAATCCAGCAGGCGCTGGGCTACTACGCCGTAGCCGTCTACCTGCCCGATCCGCAGAAGGCTACCCTGGTCGGGCGAGCAGCGGCGGGTATCGCTGCCGATGAATTCATGGCGATGCTGACGCGGCGTGAGATCGACAGCCATAGTCTGGTGGGGGCCGCAGCGACAACACGCCAGGTCATTCATGTGCCCGACGTACAGTTGGACAGCCGATACGTGGCGCACCCGCTCCGCCCGGCGACTCGTTCCGAGGTCAGTATCCCACTGATGGTGGGCACAAACCTGATGGGCGTACTGGACATTCAGAGCGACAAGGTGAGGTCGTTCGGAGCCGACGAGCTGGAAGTGCTGCAAATCCTTGCCAGCCAGATCGCCATCGCTATCCGCAACGCCGAACTGTTCAAGGAATCCGAGGTGGCGCGGCAGGCCGCAGACGAGGCCAACCAGCAAAAAAGCGAATTCCTGTCGAATATGTCCCATGAGCTACGCACGCCGCTGAACGTCATCATCGGCTACAGCTACAGCATCTTGAATCGCCCGGCCATGTACAACCACGTGGCGCTGCCCTCTGTCTACGAGGATGGCATCCGCAGCATCATGACCAGCGGCCAGCACCTGCTTGGTCTGATCAATGACATCCTCGACCTGTCCAAGATCGAGGCTGGTCAGATCGACCTGAGTATCGAGGCGATGGACCCGCTGCCCACGCTGCAAGGTGTCCGGGCCACAGCCCTGGGGCTGCTGAAGCCAGGGGTGCAGCTTCGTGCCAACTACCCGGACAAGCTGCCGGATATCCTGGGCGACGAACTGCGTGTCCGGCAAATCCTGCTGAACCTGGTGTCCAACGCCGCCAAGTTCACCGAACATGGCTCGATCACGCTGGATGCGCAGGTGGAAGATGGGCACATGCGGTTCTCGGTGGCCGATACCGGTGTAGGCATCCCCGACGAAGCCCGGCCTCACATCTTTGATCGTTTCCGCCAAGCGGACCGGAGCGTGGCCCGCAAGCACGGCGGCACCGGCCTGGGCCTGAGCATCTCGCGCCAGTTATGCGAAATGCACGGTGGAAAAATCTGGTTCGAGAGCCAGGTCGGGAAAGGTACGACGTTTTTCTTCACTATCCCACTCTCAAAGGAGGAGCGGAAAGCGACACAACCCAGGCCACCCGAAGGCTGGTCCGAAATCGTGTCGAGCCGTGCCGAAATCTTTACGCCGAACAAGGAGCTTGCGCAACAGGCAGTGGTCATCGACATGCAAACCGAGAGCCAGAGCCGTATCCGCACGGCGTTGAGCGCAGCGGGCTACGATGTGCTGGTCGCGGGCGATGCTGAAAGTGGCTGGGATATGGCGGAGGCGGTCTTGCCGAACCTGGTTGTGATCCACATTCACGAGGGCGACCCGGTGGCGATGACCAACCTGGCCGAGAAGTGCCGACAACATCCCGATCTCTCTAAACTCGCGGTTGCCGTCGTCCACGATCTGCACGATCTAGACGAGGTAGGTGACCCGGCAACTCTCGTGGAACGGCTGTTGGTTTCCCAACCCGTTCAATAAAGGAGCATTCGTCAAATGCGTGTTCTGTATCTCGAAGATTCCAGGCCGGATATCCGGCTGGTACAGCAGTACATGAACAGCGTCAACCATGAGTTCGACGCTGCCGAAACGATTGACCAGGCGCGCCAATACCTTCAACGCCGGCGTCCAGACGTGTTCCTGGTCGATCTCGTGATCGATGGAGAAATGGCCTATGACCTGATTGAACAAGCCGCCAAGCAGAAGTTAAGCAAACACATCGTTGCGATCACGGCCAGGCCGCTGCCCGCCGAACGCAAACGCTGCAAGGAATTGGGCTGCGACCACCTGATCGCCAAGCCATTCACGATTGACGAGTTGGAACGGACACTTGAGCAGTTAGCAGAGGAATAACCAGAGGAACATTGCACCATGAAATTCACACGCATCCTCAGCATTTTCGCTATTATCTTCATGGCCGGCTCTTTAATTGCCCAGGCTGGCTCGAACGACGACAAGGATCATTCTAAACGTCGTAGTGTCAAGGTCATGGTCATCACCATGTTCAACATCGGTGGATCCAGTGGGCCTTTCGGTGAAACACACTTCTGGATCGAAAGGGAAGGGTTGACCGAGGCCATCACCGTCCCCGGCCTATCGTCCAACTTTCCACAGGTCTTTTGCAAACCCCCGGCCAAGGACAACCGCGATAAGGAGAAGAACAGCAGCGATGTGTGCGTGATCACCACCGACATCGGCTATGCCAATGCCGCGTCATCCATTATGGCGCTCACGTTGAGCGACCTGTTTGACTTCCGGCAGACCTACTTCCTGATCGCGGGCATTGCAGGCGTCGACCCGGCAGACGGCACGCTGGGCAGCGCTGCCTGGTCGCGCTACTCGGTAGATTTTGGACTGGCACATGAGATCGATGCGCGCGAGATGGAAGCCGGCTGGCCTTACGGCTATACAGGCTTTGGCCCGGTTGCGCCGGGCGTCAAGCCGACGCGCATCATCGGTACGGAGGTTTATCAACTGAACGAGGCACTGCTGCAGAAAGCCTTCGCCCTGAGCCAAAACGTGACTCTCGCCGACAATGCGGACTCGCAAGCCTATCGCGCCCTGTACCCGAACCCGCCTGCCAACCAGCCGCCCAAGGTCACCATCTGCGACAGCATGGCCGTCGATACCTACTGGCACGGCGCGCTCCTCAGCAAGCGGGCCAATGACTGGGCTGCGCTGCTGACCGATGGCAAGTCCAACTACTGCATGACCGACGAGGAAGACAACGCCACGCTGACGGCCCTCAAGCGCGCGGCGAACGCCGGTCTGCTGGACTTCAACCGGATCGCCCTGCTGCGCACTGCCTCCAACTTTGACCAACCGCACCCTGGACAGACACCTTTCCAGTCCTTGAACACGCGCTCCGGCGGCTTCGTGCCGTCCACAACCAACGCCTATCTGGTCGGCTCTGCGCTTGTCCACGACATTGTGAGCCACTGGAAAGCCTGGCAAAAGGGTGTTCCGGCGGACGCGCCGCTGACGGTCAATCCCAAGTAACAAACGAGGCTCTCCTTCTGATCTCCCCTCTCCGAACCTGGAGAGGGGAGCCAGTCAACGTTATGATTCCAGTAGACACTTCCCCTCCCCGGCTCGTGAGGGGCGGGGTAACATCGATGCCCTGGAATCAGGAGGAAAGGGTTGAAACGTCGCTCACAACGCGGGCAAGGTCTGGTTGAATATGCGCTGATCCTGGCCCTGGTCGCAGTCGTGGCTATCGTGATCCTGGGCGTGCTGGGGTGGGTCGTCCAGGGTGGTTTGGGGCTGGTCTTGGGCGGGCTGCAAGCGCCAGGCAGTTCCGTCGCCAGCAGCTCGCACCTTTCCCTCCTCAGCGTGCAGTGCGAGTCAGGAAACCGGATCGTGGTGGATTTCTCCACAGACCTTCCTCTCAATGAACTGACTCTGCGCAACGATGCGCCGGACTGGTACTGGACTGGCTATCCTACCTCGACGCACATCGACATGGGAATTCCTGGCCTGAGTTGCCCGCGCTCGGTCATTATCCAGCACCAAAAGACAGGTGCTATCTCGGCGGCGGGCGTTGCGCCGTTGTCACCGTAGCGGCAGGGCGAGCTTCACGTGATGAAGAGGACTGCTCCCCGGCAAAAAATGCTTAACAAAGTGCCGTTCCCGGTGCTGGTCATCGGGACGGTGGTCGTTGTTCTGGCATTGGCAGGTATCATCATCGAAGCGCTGCGCCCGAAGCCCCTAGACTTCAACTCGCCGGACATCTTCTCGCAGGTTCCGACAGAGATTCCACTGAAACCGGTGACTGCACAGCAGGTAGTCGATTATCTGCAAGGGCACGGCGTCGCCGTTTCTGACGTGAAGCCCTATACAAACTCACGGTTAAAGGCCGGTCAGGCCCTCGCCTTGAACGTGCAGGATCAGCATGTCGCCATCCTATCCTATAATGATATGGGCGCGCTGCTGAATGATAGGGCGCTGTTGATCGACCAGGGGAGTGGTAGCATGGCTGCCGTCGGGCGTGACGGCGTGACACTGGCTGCCCCGCCCCCCAGACCCACCGACAAAGCCTTGTCGGAGCGCTGGAATGCCGACAGCCTGGGCAACGTACTGCTGCTGACCGACAAAAACATGGCCGCACCACTGCGATCCGCGCTGCTCAGTCATCTCACCAGCCTGATCGTCGCCTCGGTACGCCCCAACTTCCCCACGCCCACGCCCGGCTGATTTCCGCGCCATGCAGGTTTTCATCGCAGTCCCAACCCACTTTGTCGATTGTTCGCCTCATCCCGACACTTGACACTGCCTCTCCAACCCCATCCGGTGATAGACTGGTTGCGCAGGCGCGCTGCACCGGCGCCCTTGCATTGCCGAACTGATCAGGGAGGCACGAGCCATGAGTTCTGGCTGGATACATACTATAAAGGGGCCTGTTGCCGTAGAGGACCTGGGCCTGATCTTGCCTCATGAGCATCTTTTCACTGACCTGCGCGGCCCATCTGTCTCCGACTACGCTCAGGCTGACGCGGAGGATGTGGTACGCGGCCTGTCCGCGAATCTGGCAGCCGCAGCCGCCAGCGGAGTGACGGCGCTGGTGGAATGCTCCACGATTGGCGTGGGTCGTAACGTCGCCATTCTGCAACGATTAGCGGAGCATACCCCGATCCACCTCATCGCCCCGACGGGCGTATACCGCGACGCCTTCATCCCAGCTTCGATGCGCGATCTGGAAGTTGAAGCGTTGAGCGAGATGTGGATTCGAGACCTGACCGAAGGCATAGATGGCACGTCCGTTCGGGCGGGTTTCATTAAAATCGCCATGAGCGACGACGGGCCGACCCCGCTGGAAGTCCGCAACTTGAAGGCGGCGGCGCGGGCCAGCCAGCGAACAGGGGCCATTATCGGCAGCCACACGATTGGGGGCAGGATCGCGCGGCGCGAGCTGGATATTCTGGAGGCCGAGGGGCTTGACTTGCGCCGCTTCATCTGGATTCATGCGCAGACGGAGCCTGACCCTGCCGTGCACCTCGAAGTGGCCCGGCGCGGTGCTTACGTCGAATTCGACGCGATTGGCGCACCCGACCAATCCCAGGAGGCAATGCGCGACTATACCCTGGCCCTGGTCAAGGCAGGATACGCCGAAAACGTTCTGCTTTCACACGATGCGGGCTGGTACCAGCCAGGACGCCGCGGCGGCGTGCCCGAAAATGTCGGGATGCGCGGCTACACGGCCCTGGTGACGGACTTCATCCCGGCGCTGCGGGCTGCTGGCCTGACAGATGAAACAATTAAACTGCTGACGGTCACGAATCCGGCCCGTGCTTTTGCCTTCGTCGGCGAGCACTGATGAGCGCCTTTCAAGGTGTACCGGGATGCCAGACGGTGCTGGAAGGCATTCACGTCTGGCCGGGAAGTAAGCGCGTGCCCGACCTGGGCGAAACACGTTACACTTTGCACAATCTCTCACCTCTCGATTTCTCATCGCTGTAGGATGAAGCGAGGATGAGGGCGAGGTTTATCTTCTGACACCACAGGATAGAGTAAACATGGTCGATGTCGTCTCATTAGGCGAAATGTTGATCGACATGGTATCCACACAGCGGAACGTGACGCTGTACGACGCGCCGTGCTTTGAACCGAAGCCCGGTGGCGCGCCCGCCAACCTTGCCGTCGGCGTGCAGCGACTCGGCAAGCAGGCGGCCTTCATTGGCAAGCTGGGCCGTGACGAATTCGGCCAGGGCCTGCGGCGTCTGCTGGAACAGGAGGGCGTCGATACGCGCAACGTGCTCGACGATCCCGAACGTCCCACAACGCTGGCCTTTGTCTCGCTCTCGGATAAGGGCGATCCGCACTTCGCCATTTTTGCCGCCGCTTCCGCGAACCTGGCGCCTGCCGACCTGAATGTCGATCTGATCCGAAGCGCGAAGATTTTCCACTTCAGTTCGGTGTCGCTCTCGGCAGAGCCGTCACGCACTGCCACGCTGGAAGCGATCCGAATTGCAAAAGCCAGTGGCGTGCGCGTTTCCTACGACGTGAACTGGCGACCTATGCTGTGGCCCGATGTGCAGCAGGCGCGTCAGATCATCATGGAGCCGCTGCCGCAGATCGACATCCTCAAGATGAACGGCGGCGAGTTGCGCCTGATCACGGGTATCGACGACGTGGAAGAGGCACTGCCAAAACTGGACGTACCTGCATCCGTCGTCTTCGTCACCCTGAGCGAGAAGGGCTGTATTTACCGCTTCAAGGGCCAGATCTATCGCCAGTCGGTTACACCCGTTGAAGTGGTCGATGCGACAGGCGCGGGTGATGCGTTCATGGCGGTGCTGCTGGCCGATCTGCCCAGTCCGCTCGAAGAATCGGCACTGGCCCGGCTGGCGCGGCGTGCCTGTGAAGCGGGGAAGATCGCCACGACCCGGCGTGGGGCGATCCCGGCGCTGCCCTATGCCAGCGACCTGGCGGCTTTTCCGGTATAAAGACTGTCAGACGCACTCAGGCTGAACAGGGCCATAACCGAACGTGTCCAGACAAGCCTAGCTTGAAACGCCCGGTTACGGTAGCTGAAGATTTCATGAAAATTCTGCAAATCTTGTACCAAAATTGCAACGGATAGGGTATCGTGCTCGTCATCCGACGATGGACTGGCACAGCTTTAGAACCCATTTGTCACCGCAATTTTACGGCTGAATGTGACAATGCAACGTGGCATCCGCGAGCCTGATCCGTTTCAGGCTCCTTTGTTGTCTTGTGAAGGAGACACACAACAGCAAATGGTCGCAATTGTGAGAGAAAACAAGGAGATGGCACTCGTCGCTTGCGACGAGCCTCCCGGTACCAACCGCCGTCCGGAGGTGGCCCAGAGCGCAACCCCTCGCGCTGCGGTGTGGGCCGATGTACCGGATGGCGATTGGAATAGCTGGCGCTGGCAGTTGAGCCACCGCCTCAATTCCCTCGAAGAACTCTCCACGATTATTCACCTGACCCCGGACGAAATCACAGGCATCGCGGCCAAGGATCGCTTTCGGCTCGACATTACGCCGTACTTCGCCAGCCTGATCGATCCTGACGATCCGAACTGCCCGATACGCAGGCAGGTCATCCCTACGGCGCGTGAACTGGACGGCTTCGATTCGATGATGGCCGACTCGCTGGCCGAAGATGCGCACAGCCCCGTCCCCGGCCTGGTGCACCGCTATCCAGATCGCGTGCTGATGCTCGTTACGACGCAGTGCGCCAGCTATTGCCGTTACTGCACCCGCGCCCGCATCGTCGGTGACCCCGGCGCGCAGTTCGCCCGGACGGACTACGACCACCAGATTGATTACATCGCCAGCCACCCGGAAATCCGTGACGTATTGTTGAGCGGTGGCGACCCGCTGGTGCTGCCCCAAAAGCTGCTGGAACACATTTTGCAGCGTCTGCGGGCAATTGAACACCTGGAGATCATCCGCATTGGCAGCCGTGTCCCGGTCTTCATGCCGCAGCGCATTGACGAAAGCCTGGTCAATATGCTCAGGCAGTTCCACCCGCTGTGGATGAATATCCACTTCAACCACGCGAAGGAGATCACGCCCGAAGTGTCGCGTGCGCTGGCGATGCTGGCCGACGCAGGTATTCCGCTGGGCGCGCAGACGGTGCTGCTGGCGGGGATCAACGACTGCCCGAACGTGATGAAAGACCTGGTGCACAAGCTGGTCAAGAACCGGGTGCGCCCGTACTACCTGTACCAGTGCGACCTGGTGGAAGGCGCGGGGCACTTCCGCACGCCGATCAGCAAGGGCATCGAGATCATGGAAGCGCTGCGCGGCCATACCTCCGGCTACGCCATCCCAACCTACGTGGTTGATGCGCCCGGCGGCGGCGGCAAAATCCCGGTTGGCCCGCAGTATCTGATCAGCCAGACGCCCGGCAAGGCGGTGCTGCGCAACTACGAGGGCTTCATCACCACCTACACTGAACCGGACACGTACACGAAGCACGACCCGACCACCTGTCCAAGCTGCCAGAAACACGCCAGCGCGGAAAGGGGTCAGCAGGGCGTGGCCGGACTGCTGCAAGGCAATGCCATGACCATCGAGCCAGCGGGGTTCCACGAAACGCACCTGCGGGGCCGCCCGGAAGATGGCGACGTGATCGGCGTTAATGCCATCGGGTTTGTCCACAAGCACGCCGAACACCACTGATTCGCTCGCTTGATCCGCTCGCTTACCTTGTCCTCTGCCCCCTCTCCGAATTTTGAGAGGGGGAATGGAAGGAAGTTATGTACCACGTTGCCATTCTTGCTAACCTGAAGAAGAACGCGCCCAGGCGGCCCGGCCAGCCCAAAGACGCCTGGGCCGATCTCGATTCCGAACACACCATCGAGGCTCTGGCCGACGTGCTGCGGCAGACAGGACACCGGGTCACGTTTATCGAAGCCAACGCCGATCTGCCTGATAAATTGCGCGAGGTCAGGCCCGACATCTGCTTCAACATTGCGGAGGGGCATCACGGCGACAGCCGCGAGGCGCAGGTTCCCGCGCTGCTCGAACTGCTGCAAATCCCGTACACTGGGTCGCGCGTGCTCACCTCGGCCATCAGCCTGAACAAGACCGTCACCAAGCGTATCTGGAAGTCGTTCGGGCTGCGCACCGCGCCGTTCCAGGAATTCAGCCACCCCGATGAACCCCTGGCGCCCGATCTGAACTTCCCGCTGTTCGTCAAGCCCGCCCGCGAAGGGACGGGCATCGGCGTGGGGGCCAGTTCGGTGGTACGCAACGAGCACGATCTGCGCGCGCAGGCGGCCCACGTCATCCGCACTTACGAGCAGCCTGCGCTGGTCGAGCGCTTCCTGGCGGGCCGCGAACTGACCGTCGGCGTGATCGGCAACCCGCCCAACCAGTACGTCTTTCCGCCCATCGAAGTCTCGATCAACGGCGACGGCGGCATTTATGGCTTTTACGCCAAGTCGGAAAATGTCGATGCCTTTAGCTGGAGGATGCCCACGCTTGAACCGGCGTTCCTGGCGAAACTGCAAAAGCTGGTGCTGGATGCGCACAACGCCATCGGCGCGCTGGATGTGAGCCGTGTTGACGTTCGCTGCGATGAGGACGATGTGCCCTACCTGTTGGAGATCAATACGCTGCCCGGACTGTCGCCGGGTTTCAGCGATCTGGCAATCGCCGCCGACGCCATCGGGATGGGCTACCCCTGGTTGGTCACGACCATCCTGAACCTGGCCTGCCAGCGCTTCGGACTGCCCGCACCCGAACCCGTGATCCCCACGAGCGAGGCGATTCAGGCTGCGAAGTGACCGAAGACTCCTTACCCACGCCTGGTCGGGGTGGCTTTGCCCTTCGGCCCGACGGCGGTGGGGGCTTCGGTAGCAGCTTGTGTGGGGGCGGGGGTCTCGATCTGCACGCCGGCGCTGGCTCCGCACTGGCGCAGCGCGTTCTCGAATGCGGCCTGATCCTTCGGATCAGTTGCCAGGGCGAAACCCGCCTGCAAGACGCGGATGGCACTGCCGCACTGGTTGCTTGAGTAGTAGGACAGCCCCGCGTTCAGGTAGTCGTCAGGATTCTTGGAACCCTGAGTCACAAGCTCCTGGAACATCTCCGCTGCCTGCCGGTAGTTCTGGTCACGGAAAAACAGGATTCCGAGCAGCCGGATGCAGCGCGGCTGGTTGGGGTCGAGATCGTGGCAGGTACCGACGTAAGTGCGCGCTTTGTTGGGATCGCCGCGATTAAAGTAAATGTAGCCCATCCGGTATTGCAGCAGCGGGTCTTGCTTGTCGCGCTCAATCGCTTTCGTCACCAGTTCAATGGCCCGGTCCGTCTGGTTCCTGTTCATGTAGATCAGACTGAGCTGCGAGGCGACGTAGCCCAGCGGGATCGTCAGGTCGGGCGGGTCGCTGATTCCCACGCGCCACGCTTCTTCGTATTCATGGATGGCGTCGTCGCCATTATTGGAGGTATTGGTCAGGATCAGCGCTTTGACATAATGCGCGTGAACCAACGCGGCACGTTTAACCGGGCTGGCCGCTTTGGCCGCCTCGATAGCCTGATCGACCAGCTTGAGCGCTTCGTCTTCCTTTTGGAGGTCGTGGTAAACTTCGGCCATGACGGCCAGCACCATCGGGTTCTTGTCGTCCAGGTCTTTGGCGCGCAGCGCGTAGGGTAGTGCAGCGCGCGCTTTCCCGCTCCAATCCAGCACCATCGCCTGCGTGATCCAGCCTTCGGCGGATTCGGGGTTGGCGTTGATAGCCGACTGCCCGGCTTTTGAGGCGTCGTCCAGCAAGGGTTGGGTCGCATCGCCTGCATAGGCGCCGCGCAGGATGATTAACTGGGCCAGCGTGGCGTGGATGTCAGGATCGTTCGGGAAGACTTCGGCCAGGCCGCGATACGCTTCGATAGCACTGTTCATCTGCCCGGCTTCGAGGGCATTGCGCAGTCGCTCCGCGTAGCCGCTCGGCGACAGCGTGGCCGTTGGCGTGGGCGGGTTGATCTGAAAATGGATATTCCCGATGCTTTCTGCGATCTTCGGGCTGATTTCGCCCCGCATGTTCCAGACGATCAGCAGCGGGATAAGCAGCACCGGCACGGTGATGTACAGCCACAGCCAGCGCAGATTGATCAGGCTGCCGCAGCCGCGCCGAGTGCCCTTTGCTGTGTAGCGCCTGGGCGTCCGCAGGTACATGGCTTACTGGATCGGTTCTGGTCTCGGTGTGGGCGTCGGGATCGGTGTAGGCGTCTTGTACAGGCCCTGGTAAGCTGTCGCGCATTTGTTGATGCCGATGTTGGTCTTTTCGATGGCATTCTTATCGTGCGTCCAGCTTAACAGGTCGGTGAAAATCGGATAAGCCTCGTCGCACTTATCCAGCAGGAAGAAAGCCAACCCGCGCAGGTAATAGCATTCCACAAGCCGGTTGTCGGGCGGGATGTTCTGTTCCTGTTCCTGCTTGGCACAGATTTCAAATTCTGTGATGGCGTCCTCGTAATCACGGCGCGTGTACAGCAACTGCCCAAGCCACTTGTGTGCAGCGGTGTAGTCGTTGTCGAGCGTGACCGCCGTCTGGCAGTTGTCGCGGGCGCGATCCGTCTCGCCCATGCGGTAATACGTCTCGCACAGGCGGGTGTAGGCCTTGACGCTGCGGCTGTTCATCGACAACACCCGGTTGTATGCGGTAATAGCGACCTCATACTTGTTGCGGCTGACAGCAAAATAGGCCAGCTCGAAATACGGGAACTCCAGACGCGGGTTGATTTCGACGGCTTTCTTAAACTCTTCCATCGCCGCATCAAACAGACCCTTGTACCAGAGCGCGTAAGCATACTGCCGGTGTGCATCGATGCTCTTGTCGTTGGCATCGACGGCCTTCTTGCCCTCGTCCAGCGCGGCATCCATACGGTTCAACATGGCGTAGGCAGCGGACAGGTTGGCGTGCGCGTCGGCGTCGTTCGGATTCAGGTCGGTGGCGCGCAGACACAACCGCACCGCATCTTCGTACTTGCCTGCGGAGAGTTGCGCGAAGCAACTGATGGTCAGGGCACGGTAATTGTTGGGGCTGGCCTCGAGCGCTTTGCTGGCCCACTGCACGGCCTCGGCAATATCCCCCGCCTCCACCCGCCGATCCGAATAGCTGTGATAGATCAGCATCCGGGCCAGTTCGTAGAGGATGTCCACGTTGGCAGGATTCTGCTTGGCAGCCTCCCGATAGTTCTTGATAGCCGTATCCAGGTCACCGCGCCAGAAGGCCCGCTCGGCGGTCTGCGCGTACCAGATGGCCGGAGGCGTGGCCGTTGCCGATGTACCGATCATCGCCAACACTCTGGGCTGGATGTTGTTGAACTGCCAGACGATCAGGCCCATGAAGCCCATTGCCACGAGCCAGAGACCGATCTTCCAGGGTTGTAAGCCGCGCCGTCGTCGCCCGAACATGCTTCCGTCGGCCAGGACCGAGCGATCCCGGCGGATACGCAAGTCGCTGGACATAATGAACTCCCACGATAGTCGGACGATGCTGCCACCAGAAACACAAAAGCGGCAGAAGCCACCCCCTTGCCGAATTATGTTTTGTTGGGCAAGGGCGCGCATCTGACCCCACCAACAAACGCGGTAAGCATACCCGTTGGCGCGTTCAACGTCAAGTTGCGCCTGGCGCAATAGCACCAACGAATAAATGCCCAAACGATAATCCTTATGCGTGGAAAGGGAGGCTCAACCTGTCGGTGTCCCCTCTCTGCTTGCGGAGAGGGGGCAGGGGGTGAGGTCACTTCTTGCGGAAGGCGACGAACGCGAGGCCCAGGATGATCACCGGGAGCGCGACCAGGGCGCTGCCGGTCAGGTGTTCGCCGCCGAGCATCACACCCAGCGCCAAGGCGATAACCGGGTTGACGAAGGTATAGCTCGTCGCCAGCGTCGGTTGAACTTTCTTGAGCAGGTACATATAGGCTGTGATCGTCGCCAGTGAGCCGAACGTGGTCAGGTAGGCCAGCGCCAGCAGTGCATGAGGAGTCGGTGTGCCGTTGATCTGCTCGCCCCGCAGCAGCCCCAGGACAAGCAGCGCCAACCCGCCCGCCAGCATTTCGGCGGCATTTCCCATCGCGCCTTCCGGCATTTCCAGGTGGCGGCTCCACACGGAGCCGAGCGACCAGCACGCCGCCGCGAAGATGACCAGCGCCACCCCAACCGGGTTGGCCTGCAAGTTACCTTCCAGACTCAACAGCCCGACGCCGAAAATGCCCAACACCACCCCGATCCACTCCCGGCGCGTTGGTATGTTACGCCACAGGATGCCGAAGAGCATGGCCCACATAGGGGCTGTCGCTGCGAGGGTCGCCGCCAGGCCGGAGGAAACCGATTGTTCCGCGATGGCAACGCTGCCCATCGCGCCGACGATCAGCAGTCCGCCCACGATGGCAGCACTGCGCCACTGCTTAAAGGTTGGCAGCGCCGAGCCGCGCAATCGCAGGAAGAGCAGCAGCGAGCCGCCTGCCAGGGTAAACCGAGCGCCCATCATCAGGTAGGGCGGAAAACTTTCCAGGGCAAAGCGGATGCCCAGGTAGGTCGTCCCCCAGATGATATATACGGTGAGCAAGGCCAGCCCGATCCAGAACCGCTGGCCGATCTGGATGCCGTGAAATGAAGGCTGCACTTCGGGCAGGCTTTGCCCAACCATATCGGTGCGCGTGACCATCCCAACCTCCGTATTCGCCGTCCGATCCCAACACCAGCATTATATGATGGAGCAAATCGGATTGACAGAGACAATCGAAAGCATTATGCTTGAACAAAACGCAAACGTTAACCAAAGACAGGCTATGACTTTACAAAGTGATAGGCAAATGGACGGCGTAGGCTGGCGGCTGTTGCGGCTGCTGCAAGAAAATGCCCGCCTATCCTTCCGCCAGATCGGGGAAGTGATTGGGCTGACCGCGCCAGCCGTCGCAGAGCGGGTACGCCGCCTGGAGGACACCGGGATCGTTCAGGGTTATCACGCCGAGATTGACCTGGCAAAAGTGGGACTGCCCATCCTGGCTTTCATCCACCTGACGACCAACAGCCAGCAGTCCGCCCGGCTGCGTAAAGCGGTAGCGGACATACCCGAAATTGTCGAATGTCACTGCGTTACAGGCAACGAATCGTATATCCTCAAGGTGGCCGTGACTTCCGTGCCGCACCTGGAACATCTGCTGCTCGACCTGACGAACTTCGGGGAAGTCCGCACGTCGTTAGTGCTGTCGTCGCAGGTGAAGCGGCGCATCGTCGATCAGACCATGTTATTCCCGCAGGAATAGTGCCCGCTCGCAGAGTGGAGGAAGAATTGGCCTCATCCCCCGACTCCTCTCCATTGCGGTGGTTCACACTCCGACACTTACAGGGGGGCGGGGATGGCTGGGCTGGATTAACCTTGACCGCTCACCGTTCAAGCTCATGATTTTTCCTGTCTACCTCCATCGGACAAGGAGGAGTGGCAAACGTCCGCCTGGGACGATTCTCCCGATCTGCTTTTTCGGGTTTGTGCTATACTGCGTGCAGACTGAACCTGACCATTGATAACATTGTGTATAAGTTATAAAGTCAGCAAATTTACTGAAAAATCCGTGAAACAACGCCGTCAAATTCAGAACATGCTGCTACAATAGGGATCGGCACTACGTCTCAGGCAGCCGCTTTATTCGCCAGCGCGCAAAGAGAGAGGGATATGTCCAGGCCAAAGTTTCGACAAGAACTGATCGACGACACGCTGCGCAAACTGCACACTGCCGTCGCGGGCATCAAGGCGTCCGTCGTCGTGAACCGCGATGGGCTGCTTGTGGCCTCCTTCCCGCCTGGCGACGACGACGATCCGCTGGCAAACCCGACCAGCAGCCCGCAGGTTGCAGCGATGGCGGCCACACTCATCGGATTGGCCGAACGCACGTTGGGGCGGCTCGAACAGGGCGACCTGGAACGCCTGCTGATGGAAGGCGAGGACGGCGTGATGGTTGTCTATCCGGCAGGCCGGGCGACGCTGGCCGTTCTGGTCGATAAAGAGCAGAAACTTGGGCCAGTCCTCTACGCCGCTTCACGCACGGCCAAAGACGTGGCGGGCGTTCTGCAAGGTTAGCGCCAGCCGCCCCCTCCGTTCCAGGGTGGCCCCCGGCCCGATCATTGGCTCATCATTAGCCCTCGTCACTCATGCTGCAAACCACGCTAAACTGATCTTCCTAGATGTTTCAGGGCGAAGCGCGTCGGGCGATTCCCAGGAAGGGCATAGTGATCAAGAACCAGGATCAGCAGTCAATCGATCCAACCGCGCCGCCATCTGCTGGTGATTCAGTGGACGGGCAGACGCGCATGGGCGCGAGCGAGGATCAGGTCGTCCGGAACAGGCCGCCGACGGGTGCGCTCTCCTATGTGCTTGGCGACCAAAGCGACGACCCACGCGATCCTGCGCCGAACGGCGAATTAACGCCAGGCTGAACTGCCAGATCGCTGTAATGATCAAACCAGAAGACCGAGTGTTTTGGTGCTGCGGTTGGCGTGCCGCACAGCGTTAATCCCCGGAATCTATTACAACACTGCGACATTCTCTACACAAATCTAGATGGCGAATCCCCCTATAATACACGATTGAGACGCTCACAACATTGACCCCTTCACGTGGAGGCGCAACGTGGCTAACTTGATCGGGCAGCACCTCGGACAGTACGAGATCGTCGGGCTGCTGGGCGAAGGCGGGATGGCTGCCGTCTACCGCGCACATCAAGAGTCGATGAAGCGCGACGTGGCGATCAAGGTCATCAAGACTGGCCTGGTCGATATGACCGAGTTTGTAGGCCGCTTCGAACGCGAAGCGCAGATGAGCGCGGCCCTCAGCCACGCACACATCCTCAAAGTATTCGACTACGGTCAGAGCGGCGATCTGGTTTACCTGGTCATGGAACTGCTGACCGGGGGCAGCCTGGCGACTCTCATCCAGCGCAATGAGATGCCCCTCAAGCAGGTCAGCCGTGTCCTCGATCAGGTCGCATCGGCGCTGGATTATGCGCATCAAAAAGGCGTCATTCACCGTGACTTGAAGCCGGAGAACGTGCTCCTCGACGAAGCCGGCAACGTGTTCCTGAGTGATTTCGGCCTCGCCAGGCTGATGACCGCCCCCTCCGGCCTGACGCAGAGCGGTTACGTGGTCGGCACACCGAACTATATGTCCCCCGAACAGTGGCAGAGCAGGCCGCTGGATGCCCGCGTGGACGTGTATGCGCTCGGCGTGATGCTGTTCGAGATGCTGGGCCGCAAGCTGCCCTTTGATGGCGACGGCGTCCTGAGCATCATGTACATGCACTTGCATGAAGCCCCGCCCTCGATCCTGGCCTTGCGCCCCGACCTGCCCCCCGCTGTCCAGGACGTGATCAACCGGGCGCTGGAAAAAGACCCGGCGCGGCGTTTCCAGTCCGCCGGACAGCTTGCGGCGGCCTTTCGCGCAGCACTGGCCGGCAAGAAACTGCCTGCCGTGCCCGTCAGCACACAGCCCGGCCCGACACGCTCCCCGGCGGCGACGGTTTTGCTGCCCGCTCAAACACAGCACACAACGCGCCGCTGGATCGGATTGGGCGTTCTGTTGATGGCGCTGGCAGCGGTCTTGCTCGTCATCTTGCTGGCAAGTGGCGTATTCGATCCTGGCCCGCCCATCCCGACGGCAGCCAGGATCGCTTTCCAGGTGACCACACCCGCGCCGACCCTGAACCTGGAAACGGCAGTTGCCATGACGCTGACCCAGCACACTGTGCTGACGGCCAATGCCGTCGCATCCTTTACCAAGACGCCCACCCTGACCGCCACTGCAACGGAGCTTGCGCCGCCGACGCCGACCAACACACGCCCACCCACGCTGACGCCCTTCCCGACTGCAACCAGCCTGCCAGTAGCGACCATTCCCCTGGTGATCCAGCCCACCAAACCTGGCGGCTTTGTAACACTGCCCCCTATCACGCGCAACGGCAGCGGAACACCTTCCAAACAGGCGATGCGCGTGCTCACGACCCACACAGCGGACGTGCGCGACGTGGCGCTCTCGCCAAACAGCCAACTGGCGGTGACGGCCAGCGCGGACAAAACCGCACGGCTGTTTTACGTGCAAAGCGGCAAGCTCCTGCGGACGTTCGTGGGCCATTCCGGAGCCGTGAACGCCGTCGCCTTTTCGCCAGATAGCAAATACGTTGTGACGGGGGGCGACGACGACACCGCGATTCTGTGGAGCATCGACAGCGACAACCCGGTGCGCCGCTTTGTGGGCCACACGGATGCGGTGACCGTCGTCACCTTCTCACCTGATGGGCAGTCCGTGATCACGGCCAGTGCCGACGACACGATACGCTATTGGGAAGTCTCGACGGGCAAAAATGCCCGCACACTCACGGCGCGTGGTGTGGGCGCGAGCGCACTGGCGATCTCGCCCGATGGCCGCAAACTGGCCTTTGGCGGCAGCGACAGGAATGTCTACCTGTGGGATGTCGGCTCGCCGCCCAAGTCGATTCGCTACCTGGGCGGCCACACTAATGCCATCACCAGCTTGACTTTTTCGCCGGACAGCCGATTCCTGGCAAGCGGCGGCAAGGACAATACCGCCAGACTGTGGGACGTGTCCAGCGGCAGCCAGATTCGTTCGTTCATAGGGCACACAGGCGAGGTCACGGCGCTGGCCTTTTATCCGGGTGGGCAGGTCTTGTTCAGCAGCAGCAAAGATGGCACGATGCGGGCCTGGGACGTTCGCACGGGCGCTGTACTGCACATCTTCAGCGGGCATAGTGGCCCCGTGCTGACGATAGCCTGTGCGTCCAGCAGCCAATTCCTGCTCACCGGTGGGGGAGACAACACGGCCCGCCTGTGGCTGATCTGATCTGCGCCAGCGGTGTGTTAATGATGTGTGAAGGATCATCCTCAGCCAGTTCGTGTATGATTATTAAATCGCCGTAGTTTTACCTCTCCGGTTGGACCAGCAGGAGGCGCCAGTTCATGCCTATCCGCCAGGTATTTGACCGCGCATTGGAAGAAGTTCGGGATGATCTGTTGCGCCTGTCGAGCATGGTCGATCACTCTATCGCCGACAGTCTGCGCGCGCTGGTGGATCGCAATGGCGATCTGGCCCGGCAGGTCAGCGCCAACGATGTGACGCTCAACGACGTGCGCTACACCGTTGAGGAACGCTGCTACACCCTGATCGCTACACAGCAGCCGAACGCCACCGATCTGCGTGAGCTGGTCGGCGCGGTCAGTGTAGCGACCAACCTGGAACGGATCGGCGACCACGCCGCCGGGATTGCCCGGCTGACGCTGCGCATGATCGATCAGCCGTTGCTCATGCAGCTCGTGGACATTCCGCAGATGGGCGAGATCGGACGGGAGATGGTCAAGGGCGCAGTCGATGCCTTCCTGAGCCGTGACGCGACACTGGCTGAGGAGATCGTGCGGCGCGACCAGGAGGTGGATCAATTGCATAACAAGGTTTACCGTGAACTGGTCGGCTACATGGCTCACGATCCATCCACCGTCGAGCGTGCCACATTCCTGCTCTGGGTTTCCCATAACCTGGAACGGATCGGTGATCGGGCGACGAACATTTGCGAGCGCGCTATCTACGTCGCAACGGGCGAACTCAAGGAATTCAATTAACGTCATCCTTCTGTTGTCAGCTCGCCCTAACCCTGCTAGAACAGGGTTCGTATCGAACATCAGGCGGACTGATCAACCTATCTAGCTTTTAGGTCAGGTTCATCTCACTCTCACGTGTCCATTGTTTACTTGAGGCATGTCCGGTATGACATACTCGAAAGGACGGATGACCAATCATGGATGCGATGGGATGGCTCGCGTGGTTAATTGTCGGTGCGGTGTCGGGCTGGCTGGCAAGCATCGTGATGCGAACGAACGCTGAACAGGGTCTGCTGCTCGATATCGTCGTCGGTATTATCGGCGCGTTTATCGGCGGCTTCCTGTTCAATCTTCTGGGCGCACCGGGCGTGACCGGCTTCAACGTCTGGAGCGTGTTTGTATCGTTTGTGGGTGCAGTGGTGCTGCTGGCCCTGCTGCGGCTGTTCACAGGGCGACGCGCAACTCCATAAGCGCTATTCGGTGTCAGTCGGGTTCTCGCAGGCCAGGCGGCTGTCTATTTCAGCCGCCTGGCCGTTTTTACGTGTGTCCTCAGTGCGCGCCAATGATCGCGTTGAGTGTGCCCTCAGCAACCTTCGTCGGGTTTGTGCCATCCAGATCCATGCGCCACGTCGTATCGGTGTTGTCCGCCCCGGACAGGCTGTAGTAAATGCCGTCGTTGCCCCACACCAGGGCCGTGATCGTCTGGTCGATGCCACTGAATTTCGTCAACTGCTTGCGGTTGGAGCCGTCCAGGTTCATTATGAATATGTTGGCGATCTGCGCAGTCTGGGCAGCGGGCGTGGCGGTCACGGCTATCCGTTTGCCATCCGGTGACAGATCGACGAAGAAATCGGATGTGTTGGCGGGCGTCAGGATTTTCGGCCTGGACGGGTCGGCCAGGCTGTAGATCGCCACCTGACTCAGCCCGCTCGGATCGCTGCGCAGCGCAATAAAGCCCTGGCTGTCCCGCAGCCACTGGTTGAACCCAAAGGTGTCGGCGGGCAGCGCGGTACTCTGGTTGCTGGTCGTATCAAAGAGCATGGTCTTGCCGCCAGGCCCACCGATGCCTTCCCCTGTCGCTGCGCCAACGGCGTACAGCAGGTATTTGCCGTCCGGCGAGAACGCAATCGGCGTGGCAATCATCCCGGCCTCTTTGGGCGCGGGGACAAGCTGTTTGGTCTGGCCGCTCGCCACGTCGTAGTAGAAAATTGCGCCGTTGGCTGCCTTCGGGTTATCCGGCGGTGGGAAGTCAAAAAAGGCAAACCCGGACGAGTCTTCTTTCCAGGTGACGCCGGGGCCGGTCATCCCTCTGGCCTGTGGAACGTCTTTCGTCTGCGGCGGGTCAGTGGAAAAGTCCACCAGTACCAGGTCGGTCAGGTTGTTATTACGATTGAAGCGAACGCCATAGCGCGCGTCGGGCGACGATTGAGCGCCAAAACGTTCGTCGGGCAGCGATAGCGTCTGCCCGTTGGGCAACTGCGCAATCGGCTTGCCAAGCTGCGTCAGGATCAGCGTGCCGATGGGCAGTTTGTTACCGCTGGCAGCCGCCTGCGGGGTGGCTGTGGGGATCGAGGACGTGACTGCAATCACCGTTCCGGTTTCAGGCGTCGGCGATGCCAGACTCGTGGCCGTTGCACCCGCCGGGACGTTCAGGTTGCAAGCTGCAACGGACAGTCCTAACACGGGGATCAGGATCGAGATCGCCCAGCGTTTTCTCTCCACCTCATTCGCTCCTTAATCTAGTTGCTGGCGCATAAGTATACCCACAACGGCAAACCTGACCCCTTTGCGCTATAGTTAGAGCGATTGCGAACGCTGGAGACAATGCCGTGAAACGTGCTTGCCTGTTCATGCTGTTCTGCACCCTGATCACACTGGTCGCAGCGGCCTGCGATACCAGCCCGGTGGTGGTCGTCGCCACGCCCGTGCCGCTTGATGCGCGCTTCCGCACCTATCGCCACCCCAGCGGTGTCTTCAAGCTGCGCCTGCCTTCGGATTGGTCAGTGCGCGACCTGAGTCATGGCGACACCATCCGCGTCGAGTTCTCGCCGCCGGGCAACGCGGGTCTGCCGATGACGGTTTACGTCGTCAATACGGGCACGGTCCTGGATGCGGCCAGCCTGCTGGATGCGATCAACCGCTACCAGGCCGCGCTGAACGGCGATTCGAGCGTGTACCATGAGGTCAGCCGCAACGCGCAGGGCGATGGTAGCTGGCGGCTGGCCGGGGTGCGCCAGACTCCCATCGGGCCACGCCTGCTCAACACGTTCCTGCAAGCTGACAAAGCGTTTCTATCTGCGATTGAGGTCGATCTGACCGATGCGAACGACGCCATGCAGCAGACCCTTCGCGCCATCATCAACACCTACCGTGTCGATCCGACGGTGGTCATCGGCGCCAGCCAGATTCAAGCGCCCGAAGGTACTGGCGGCAACGTCTCGTCGGGGGTGCTGGCCTTCGGTGGCCTCTACACGTGGACGAATCCGCAGGGCGCGTTCATCGTCAACGGCGAAGTGACCAATCAGTCAGGCGGGCCGCTCGAAGGCATCCGCATTACCGCCATCCTGTACGATGCACAGAACAACGCCCTGGTGGAACAGGCCAACGTGATCCCGCTCGAAGTGCTGGACGACAGGGCCAAAGCGCCTTTCTCTATTCATTTTCGGAACGGCAAGCCCTCTCAGGCGGTACGCTACGAACTGCAAGCGGCAGCACGCAATGCGGAATATGCGATCAGCACCCACCTGGGCGACGACTCGTTCATCCGGGGCAACGATAAGGCACAGTACAATGCCAATGGCTACCTGACGGTGGGCGGCGACGTGGTCAACAAGACGCAGGGGCCGGCCCGCTACATCAAGGCGACGGTCACACTCTACAACGAACAGCAGCAGGTCGTGGCGACGGACAACGCTTTCCTCTCCAAGCCGGAACTGCTGCCCGGCGAAACCAGCCATTTTGAGGTGACATTTTACGAGGTGGGCGGCAACGCGGCCCGTTATGTGATCACCATCGAAGGGAAGACACAGTAGCGCTATGAGCCTGCTGGGTATTGACATCGGTACGACAGGCTGCAAAGTCATTGCCCTATCGGCGGAACGGGCTATCCTGGCCTCGGCCCACCGCGAATACGACGTGATCCGGCCACAGCCGGGTTGGGCGGAACTGGACAGCCAGGCAGTCTGGGTGTGCATCCAGGATGCCATCCGCGAAGTTGCCCGGCAAACCGCGCACGACCCGATCACGGCCCTGTCGGTGTCCTCGATGGGCGAGGCCATGACCCCCGTCTCGCAGGACCGGCAGATTCTCGGCAATTGTCTGCTTGGCTTTGATAGCCGGGGAACGGAGGCGCTTGCCCGGCTATCCGCCCTTGATCCGGTAGATTTTTTCGAACGTAGCGGCAACCTGCCGAGCCTGGTCTACGGTGGCCCCAAGCTGCTCTGGCTGCGTGACAACCGGCCTGCCCTGTTTGAGCAAACGTACAAATTCCTGGGGTGGGCCGATCTGGTGGCCTTTCTGCTGGGCGGCGAGGCTGTCGAGGACTTTTCGCTTGCCAACCGCACGTTATTTCTCGATCTGCAACGCGCTGCCTGGTCGCGCGAAACGCTGGATTACCTCGGTGTGCCGCTCGACAAGTTGCCAGGGCTGGCACAGGCAGGTACAGTGGTCGGGACGGTGGCACAACCGCTGGCGAAGGCGCTTGGCCTGCCGGCGGACGTCCAGATCGTGCTTGGCGCGCATGATCAGTGCATGAGTGCGCTTGGCGCGGGTGCGATACGGCCAGGCACAGCCAGCTATGGCCTGGGTACGTACATCTGCATCGCTCCGATCTATGGCACGATCCCGCCCGCCGCGCAGATGATCAAGGCCAGGCTGAACGTCGAACACCATGCCGTGCCCGGCCTGTACGTCAGCTTTCTGTACAACCTGACGGGCGGCGCGCTGCTCAAGTGGTTCCGGGACACCTTCGCCCGGCTGGAACGCGCTCAGGCGCAGGCCAGCGGCGCGGACGTGTACGATCTCTTGCTGGCCGAAATGCCGCCTGAACCCACCAGCCTGATGGTGCTGCCACACTTTGCGCCCACCGGCCCGCCGTACTTCGACGATCATCCCGGCGGATTGATCGCGGGCCTGACGCTGGAAACCACGCGCGGCGAATTCATCAAGGGTCTGTTGGAAGGCGTTACCTATTATTTCCGCGCCGGGCTGGGCTTGATGGCCGAAGCAGGCATCGTCATTCAGGAGTACCGGGTGACGGGCGGCGGCGCACGCTCCGACGCCTGGTTGCAGATCAAAGCCGACATCCTGGGCAAACCGCTCGTCCGGCCCAAAATCTCGGAAGCCAGCGCGCTCGGCGCGGCCATCCTGGCGGGCATCGGCAGCGGCATTTACGAGTCGGCAGCCCAGGCCGTCGAAGCGCTCGTCCAGGTAGATCGGGTGTTTGAGCCGGACACGCGCCGTCACCGGCTGTACGACGAACGCTTCGCCCGTTACAGCCTGCTGTACCCGTTCAGCCAGTCGCTGAGAAAGTAACTCTTATTACCGTACCCCCTGACCCCGCCGATGAGTACAGCGGTTCCGCGCCGCAGCGAGGGGGAACGAGTGAACACCGACTCCCCTCTCCACCCAGTGGAGAGGGGCTGGGGGTGAGGTTCGCGTTCACAGGCATCGCCTCAATTGGTTGTCGGCAATGTGAAAGTAAACGTGTTGCCCCGGCCCGGCTGTACATCCACCCGGATTTCCCCACTTTGCTGCTCAACCAGCGCTTTGACCAGCGCCAGACCCAACCCATTGCCCGATGGCGTACTTTGACCGTCGCGCTGGTATGGGCGGGAGGGATGGTAGAACAGGTCAAACAGGCGACTTTGTTCCTCAGCAGTCAGTCCATCGCTGGTGTCCGAGATCGAGACGGCAATCTCGCCGCGCTGGGCGTTCGCGGCCAGGCGGACCTGACCGCCTTCGGGTGTGAAGTCGTAGGCCCAGCCAAGCAAGTTGTCCATAATCTGCTCCACGCGCACCCGATCCGCGAATAGGGGCGGCAGGTCTTCGGGGATAGACAGCGCCAACTGAATATGCTTACCTGCGTAGCGTTGCCTGACGGCGTCTGAAACGTTGAGCACAATGTCCACCAGTAACAACCGGGAACGCGCAATTTGCAACTGCCCCTGCTGGGCGCGGGCAAAATCCACCAGATCGGTGAGCAGCGCCTCGGCGATCCCAACAGCGCGACGAATGACCGCAACCGAACGCCGTTGAGCGTCGTTAAGCGAGCCGTAAAGCGCCATGTCCAGACTGTCACTATGGCTGTGAATGTTGTTCAACGGCGTGCGCAGCGCCTGGGCAATGGCTGTCAGCAGGTTCAAGCGATATTCGTCGATAGCGACAAGGCGCTCATTCTCGCGGACTGAGTCGCTGATCCGCATACCGACTCTGGCCGCCATCTCATTAAAGGCATCGACCAACTGCACCACTGCATCTTTCGCCCGGTAAGGGGCCACCATGCGCTGTGACAGGTCACCGGCGGCCATCTTCGTGGCGCGATCCGCCATCGCCAGCAGCGGGTATGCTATCGAGCGCCCCAGAAAGAACGCCACGACGGTGGCGAACACCGCAGCCACCACGAACCAGATGACAAGTGTACTGCTGATACTGGCTTGCGCGGCAGTGACTGCCCGGCGCGAACGCCACACAACCATCGTAGCCAGTGCGTTGCCATCTTCATCTTGAAGCGGCTTATAGGCCAGCGCGATGTTCGGATCAAGCTGGTTGAATACCATTTTGCCTTGCGCCGCGCTTTGCAGATCGGCAGGCGACGGCGTCAGAGCCTGTGCTTGCACCGAAGCAATGGGCTGTTCACCCTTATAAAAGGCCACGTCGTAGGCCGTCAGCGCTTTGATCTGATTCAGGTCGTCCGGCCCCAGCTTGCGGCCCATCAACAACAGGCCATTCGGGTCATTCCCTGCACTATCGCGGATTGCCGAAAACGAGATCAGGTAAATGTCTGGCCCGAAAGTCATCAGCAAGGTGTGGGGCTTGCCCAGCGTCAGCGCCTTGGGCAACCTATCGCCAAGCTGCCGGGCCAGTTCCTGAACTGGCCCCACCTGGAATAAAAGCCTGTCCGCGCCGCGCCATATTCCGAACGCATTCAAACTGAATGTGTTGACGGTTGATGTGGGTATATCCGGGCTGAAGTTCGCGTTAAACCAGTCCTGATCGACGGGGTCTTTTGCAACCCTGTCGTGGATTTCATCCCAATTCGAGTTATCCCTCACATTGTTTTCCAGGGTGTGCTGGATAGTGTCGAGGGCGCGGTCAACGCTGTCCAGCGCACCTTCCAGGTTATCCCGCTCGACGGCGTTCAGACTTGTGGTTGCCGCCTGGTAAGCAGTGAAGCCAAACAACAGCAATGGAATCAGCGCGATCAAGACCAACGAGAGGAGCAATCGAGTTCGCAGCGGCATCGTATCCTCCATTCCGGCTCAACGGGCAAGGGCCTGCTCAAAATTACGAGGGAGCGACTGGAAGGGTAGTTAATACCTGTGTACCAACGAACGATAATAAACCTATTTTACGAACATTTGCGGATCGGCGATACTCGCGCTGATCGCGCCATCAGTATCTTGTTCAAAGTGCCTACCTTTTGTTAAGACAAGGGACGCATCGGGGCCGGGTCGAGGTGGTTATAATCTACGTGAAGTGATGATGTGACAGTGCCATCCCTGTTGGCAAAAGGATGTTAACGATGAAACGTATCGCCGTGATGACCAGCGGCGGTGATGCGCCGGGCATGAATCCGGCGATCCGCGCCGTCGTGCGCAGTGCTATTGCAAACGGCATGGAAGTGTACGGCATTCGGCAGGCCTATTCGGGGCTGTTGGCCGGAGATTTCGAGCGGCTAACCAACCGCGAAGTGAGCGGCATTTTGCAGCGCGGCGGCACGATCCTTCAGACCGCCCGTAACGAGGAATTCAAGACTGCGCAGGGGCAGCGCCGTGCTCTGCGCCGTCTGAATGAGCACGGAATCGAGGGACTGGTGGTGATCGGCGGCGATGGCAGCCTGCGCGGCGCGCTGGCTTTGCATCAACAGGGCTTCCCGGTGGTCGGTATTCCAGGCAGCATCGACAACGACATCTGGGGTACGAACATGAGCATTGGCGTGGATACCGCGCTCAACACCATCCTCGACGCCCTGGATCGTCTGCGCGACACGGCGTCCAGCCACGAACGGGCCTTTTTGATCGAGGTCATGGGCCGCAACTGCGGCTACCTGGCGCTGATGAGCGGCATTCTGGGGGGCGCGGAACTGACGCTGATCCCGGAGCGCGATATGGAATTGGATGAGGTGGCAGCACGCCTCGAAGACGCCTATCTACGCGGAAAGAATCACGCCATCGCCGTCATTGCGGAAGGGGCCAAGCACAAAATCGATGAGGTGGCGGAGTTCCTGAAAGGCCACAACGTCGGCTTTGAGGTGCGCATCACGATCCTGGGCCATATCCAGCGCGGGGGCAGCCCTTCGGCGTTTGATCGCCTGCTGGCGACGCGCATGGGTGTCAAGGCCATTGACTGCCTGTGCAAGGGCACGTTTGGAGTCATGGTGGGCCTGAACGGGCGTGATATGTCACCGGTTCCTCTCGAAGAAGTGACCTCCAGGACGCGCGCTGCAAATATGGAATATTACGATCTGGCGGAGATTCTTTCCCGGTGATGGGGTGGGAGGCGAATAGAGGGCAAAGCGCAGGCGTTAATCCGCCCGTGTCGGTCGCTGCGCGGCGCGCAGTGTTCGGATGTCGTCCTGCAGTGCGTCGATGATGCTCCGGTAAGCCTCTTTCATTTCGTCGTGCTCGACCCGAAGCTGTTTGAACTCTTGCAGCAGGCGCTCGAACTGGAAGGGCGAATCCACGATAAAGTCCCAATACAGGTCTACGTCTTCCAGGCTGCGCAGGCCGACGCCCATCATGATCATGCCCTCTACGCCCGACACCGCTACACCCAGGATCGGATGTTTCAGCAGGGTTTCGAGCTTTTCCCTGATTTTCTCCAATTCGTCGTCGCTGAAACTGCCCATGAATTACCTCGTTGCGCTCCGACTATATCGATATGTTGACATATATTAAAGTCGATTATACAAAAACGGCAGAAATCGTAAACAGTTAAAGCGTACCATCCGGCGGTGGACTGACTTCGCGCCGGGCCAGCGCCAGTGCTTCCTCCGCAGTCTGGATTTCACCCGCGGCCTGGGCCTCCCCGATGACGGACAGCAGACGGCCAATTTCCGGCCCTGGCTGCAAGTCGAGCGCATGGATCAGGTCGTGGCCCGTCACCAGCGGCGGCGGCGTCACGACGGTTTCCTTCTGGTTGAAATACCCGTCAAGGAGCTTATCCACCACTTGCAGGTGAGCGATCCAATCCTGCAAGACCAGCCCCACACCAACCATAGCCAGGTAGTCGGCCTGCGTCAGCACACAGACGTCAATGCCTGTGCTGCCCGCTGCATTCCAGAAACGATAAATGGCCCGCCGCGAAACTTCCCCGGCGTTGTGCAGGTGCATGGGGCGCATGTGATGGCGCACGATGTCTGAAAGACGGCTGGTTTCCTCATTGCTCAGACGCAGCGCCGCGCCGCGCTCCCAGGCCATATCTGCGCCGACGATCTCGTGCTGGTAAAAGTGGATGTGCCCACCGACCTCGTCCACAGTGCGCGTGGCGGGCTTGCCGCAGTCGTGAAGCAGCGCAGCCAGCACCAGCAAGGCCCGCACGGTGCGCCCATTGGGGAGCGGAACCGCCAGGTGCTCTTGCAAGCGGCGGCGATAGCGATCCAGCAGGTAAACGATCATGCCATAGGCCGAGTCGGCGGCGCTGTCCTCTGTCCGCTGCGGGCTGATCGTGGTCAGTACGCCATCCAACCGTTCGACGGTGTTCAGGGTATGTTCCCACACGTCAAAGCGATGCGGCAGGCTTTGGGTGACGCCACGCATCGCCTCCACCTCCGGCACAATTAACGCCAGCAGCCCCAGCGTGTCCAGCGTGCGCAGCGCCACATGTGGGCGCGGCCCGCCGAGCATCGTCATCAGCTCATCTCGCACGCGCTCTGCCGACGCCTTCACGATCAATGGGCCGTATAGCCGGATGTCGTTGCGCGTGTCCGACTCGATAAACAGCTTGAGTGCGATACCCTGCCGCACGGCGCGCAGCGCACGTACCGGGTCCGCGCTGATCGAGTCCGGGGCGCAGCGCCGCAGCCGCTTAAAGTTCAGATCGCCAACAGCGTTCAGTGGATCGATGATCTGTTGGAGGTCGCCCTGCATCGGCACAGCCATCGCGTTGATGGTGAAGTCCCGCGCTGCCAGGTCGTCGGCCAGCGAGCCACCGCGGAAGCGAGCAATGTCGATGGTGAAGCGCTGGCCCTGGTGTTCGACAATGGCTCGCCCCACGCCCCGCTCGGCGTCCAACGGGTAATAGTCGCCGTTCAGTCGGTTGGCGACGATCTGCGCCAGCCGCCGTCCGTCCTCGGCAGTCGCAAAGTCCAGGTCGTGTACCGGACGCTGCAAGTATGCATCCCGGACCGCTCCGCCCACCAGATAAACGGGCGTGGCATTCGCCGCAAGGATCGGTTGTAGTGCCCTGACGATAGGCGGCCAATCCAGCACACGCGGGGATGGTTGCGGATTCAGCATTCCTCAGGAGACCTCGGCAGACGCGCCAGGCCGCGCCACACCGATGTAGGGCAGATTGCGGTACAACTCGTCCAGGTCGAGGCCATAGCCAAAGACGAACTTGTTGGGGATGTCGAAGCCGATGTAATCAATATCGACATTCACGATGCGGCGCGATGGCTTGCTAAGAAGCGTACAAATCTTGATGCTGGCCGGGTTGCGTGCCTGCAACATACGGCGGATGTAGGCCAGGGTCGTGCCGCTGTCGATGATATCTTCGACGATCAGGACATTCAGGCCATCGATGTTGCAACGCAGGTCCATGTCGATGCGCACGATCCCGGTGGTCTCGCGGATATTCTGACCATAGCTGGACACCGCCAGGAAATCAATCGTGTGCGGCACAGTAATGTGGCGCATCAGGTCGGTCAGGAAGACGACACCGCCCTTCAATACGCAGGCCAGCAGCAGATTATTCACACCGGCGTAATCCCGACTGATTTGCGCTCCCAATTCGGCAATGCGTGCCTGCAAGGTCTCTTCGTCAATGAGAATCTGGTCAAGCACTTCCGAGAGCGGTTGTTCGGTAGTCATTCTTCTCTACACTTTCCAGTGATCGTCCGGCATGTACAGGCAGACAGCGCCCAAAGCCCTCAGTGAATGGTTGGCTTCGGTGGTGGCTGTTCAGACCAGTAGCGCCGCCCGACAGTGCTGCTCAAAGCATCGAACCAATCCAGCACCATGTTTTGCAGATCGGTGGTGAATTGAATATCGTTGTGCAGTCGTTCCGCTGTCTTGATCGAGACTTCCAGCAGCTTGCCCAACAGCAGCTTATCTTGCGTCGATAGCACGGCGCCGTGTTGGAGAGCGTAGGCCAGCACTTGCTGTGGATCGATCAGGTGGTAGCGTTCCAGGGCGTTGGCCGGAACCAGCGGCGAGATGTCAACGCCGTAACCTTCGGTGAAAGTCCGCACCACATTATTGCGCACGTCGTAATAATTGGAGCGCAATGACAGCAGCCGCAGTTGGAGGTCTTCGGCAAAATCGCGGAGCAACTGCAACTGCGGCGGGTCGCCTGCAACGTGATGCTCGACAAAGGCTACGATAGGCGCGGCGTTACCTTCTGCCAGGCAGCGATCAAACAGGTCAAGCGCGAGGATACGAAGTTGAGCTTGCTCTGCCATCTCAAACAGGTACTGCGAATTGAAGGCTCCGAGCATCCTTAACGCTTCTCCGCCGGGCAGAGCCGCTTAAGGTACTCCCAGGTATAGATGCCGGTGTGATGTCCATCATCCCAAAACGGCTGTAGCGCGTAATTGCCGACCAGTTCAAGGCTTTCGATGCCGTAAGAGCGCGCTGGTTGCAGCGCCAGAATATCTGTCGGGTCACTTTGCCGGCCCATGTTCTGGTGCCCTCCCCGACATTCTACGCACGGGCAGGCTTCCCGCAAGTGACTGAGTGGATAGGCGCAGGTCTGGTTGTCCGACCAGGTGATCACAAGCTGCCCGGCGGCCTTGTCGAGGGTGATGCTGGTCGGTTTCGGGTTGTTCAAGTCGCTCCTCGTCGTTAGCGGGCTTCAGCGACGGCTGTACTGCCGCGCCTGCCCGATCCAATCCTGATTGCGAATGCGCTCGGCGCTGACCCGGCTGTTCATGCGCTGGCTGAGTTCAGCCGGGTCTTGCCGGGCCAACTGAGCGAAACTGGTGATACCCAGCTCGTTCAGGGCACGGGCGTAGCGCTCGCCAATGCCGTCGATGAGTGTCAGGTCGTCCGCTGCGTCTGGCTGCATTTCCTCGTGCTGCGTTCCTTCGGACCGCTGGCGCAGTCGTTGCTCTTCCTCGATCAACCACCAGCCGATCAGCACACTGACTGCAAAACTGAGCAACAACAGCGCAATGTTACGGCTGAGTTGCAACAGATTGATCCGCCCCCGCAGGATGAGTCGCGTGAACTGGCGGACGACCACGATGAGTACGACCTGACGAAGAAGTTGATCCATGCCCAACCCTCCCGTTAGCTCGTGCCGATCATCGATGCTATCAGTGTAGCAGTTCATACGGGTTCTGTCACGACTCAGGCTGTGACAGTTGGGTCACACTTGGCCGAACCTGAATGAAGGTTGAGGCTGAGACGATTTAGCACTCTTTCCCCTCAAGTGCTAAAAACCCTCTTGACAGCCTTTCATCTCATGCTACACTATAGGCAAGTTTAGCACTCCGCAAGGTCGAGTGCTAATTCGTCTCAATCGATGTAACGATAAATAGGAGGAATTGCATGGCTCTCAATTTGCGCCCGCTGGCAGATCGCGTGGTGGTTGAACCAAGCGAGGGCGAAGAAACCACGGCAGGCGGTATTCTGCTGCCCGAAACTGCCAAAGAAAAACCCCAGCAGGGAACAATTATCGCTGCTGGCCCTGGCCGCCGTGATGACGACGGCAAGCTGGTTCCGATGGACGTGAAGGTCAACGACAAGGTCCTGTACGCCAAGTACGCCGGAACCGAAATCAAGCTCGATGGCAAAAAGCTACTGATCCTCAAGGAAAGCGACATTCTGGCCGTTGTAACTGCCTGATCGAATAAGACCATAGGGAGAGAATAGAAAAATGCCAAAGCAACTCGTCTTTTCCGAAGAAGCGCGCCGCAGCCTGAAGCACGGTGTTGACAAGCTGGCTGATGCCGTTTCCACCACGCTTGGCCCCAAGGGCCGCAACGTCGCCCTCGACAAGAAGTTCGGTGCGCCAACCGTGACCCATGACGGCGTAACGGTGGCGAAGGAAATCGAACTTGCCGACCCATACGAAAATATGGGGGCGCAGCTTCTGAAGGAAGCCGCCACCAAAACCAATGACATCGCGGGTGACGGCACGACCACCGCAACGGTGCTGGCTCAGACCATTGTCAACGAGGGCCTGAAGAACGTGGCCGCTGGCGCGAACCCGATGCTGCTCAAGCGTGGGATCGAAGCCGCTACCGAGCGCGTAGCGAAGGCCGTGAAGGAAATGGCCGTTGACATCAACACGAAGGAAGAAATCGCTTCCGTCGCCGCCATTTCGGCCCAGGATCAGGAAATCGGCAACCTGATCGCCGAGGTCATGGATAAGGTCGGCAAGGACGGTGTGATCACCGTCGAAGAGAGCAAGGGCCTCGAATTCGAGACGGAATATGTCGAGGGTATGCAGTTTGATCGCGGCTACATCAGCCCGTACTTCATCACTGCCCCCGACAGCATGGAGGCCATTATCAACGAGCCGTACATCCTGATCCACGAGAAGAAGATCAGCGCTGCGCAGGACATCGTTCCGATCCTGGAAAAGCTCGTCCAGATCGGTAAACGCGACCTGGTCATCATCGCCGAAGACGTGGACGGCGAAGCGCTGGCGACGCTGGTGCTGAACAAGCTGCGTGGGATGCTGAACGTCCTGGCTGTCAAGGCCCCAGGCTTCGGTGATCGCCGCAAGGCTATGCTGCAAGATATCGCCATCCTGACCGGCGGCACGGTCATCAGCGAGGACGTCGGGCGCAAGCTCGAAACGGTCACGATCAACGACCTGGGTCGTGCGGGCAAGGTGGTCAGCACCAAAGACGACACCACCATTGTCGATGGCGCTGGCGACGAGAAGGCCATCAAGGGCCGTATTCAGGAGATCAAGGTCGAGATCGACAACAGCACCAGCGACTATGATCGTGAGAAGCTGCAAGAGCGCCTGGCGAAACTGTCCGGCGGTGTGGCGGTCATCCGCGTCGGCGCGGCCACCGAAGTTGAACTGAAGGAAAAGAAACACCGCGTTGAGGACGCCCTGAGCGCGACCCGCGCCGCCGTCGAAGAGGGAATTGTGCCCGGTGGTGGCGTTGCCCTGGTCAACGCGATCAAGGTGCTGGACGACTTGAAACTGGAATACGACGACGAGAATACGGGCGTTGCCATTCTGCGCCGCGCGCTCGAAGCGCCAATGAAGAAGATCGCCGCGAACGCAGGCCAGGATGGCGCAGTGATTATCGAGTCTGTGCGTCGTATCCAGGCCGAAAAGAAGGATCCCAACATCGGCTACGACGTGATCTCCGGCCAGTTCGTGAACATGATCGAAGCAGGCATCATCGACCCGGCGAAAGTGACGCGCGGTGCGCTGGAAAACGCGGCCTCTATCGCCTCGATGATCCTGACCACCGAAGCGCTGATCACGGACATCAAGGAAGAGGAAAAAGCCCCCGCGGTGCCTCCGGGTGGCGGGATGGATTACTAATAAACTCGCCCACTGGCGAGAGGCATCAGGACAAGGTAGAGGCCGGGAACTCCCGGCCTCTACTCATTTGCCGACCGCGTTGATAGGCAGTGGCCGATCCTCGGCGTCACGGCACGCATCAGCTTTGCACTTGACCAGCGCGCTCACCCGCTCGGACAATACTTTAAGCAGCGGCGGGGCAGCTTTCGAGGATAGATTGTTCAGTTCATATGGGTCTTGGTTCAGGTCGTACAGTTCCTTTTCCCCGGTGACGTATTCGACGTAGGCATAGCCGTTGACCCGGATGCCATGAAATTCGGGAATGCCGAATCTGGCAAGCAGCCCCCGTCTGGCAGGTTGTGTTGCGTTGGCGGGCGGGGTCGCCAGGACCACTGCGGACGATTCGCCCGGCAATTCATCTTCGTCGGCTGGCTCCTGCATGATAGCGCCTGCTTGCTCCGGCCCCTGTACCCAATGTTCGACCAGATAAGCCTGCCGCCATCGCTCTGGCGTTTTTCCTGTCGCCAGTGGTAACAAGGATCGGCCATCGACGAAATCAGCCGGGTTAACGCCGCCCATGTCCGCCATCGTCGGGGCCAGGTCGATGTTGCCCGCGAGCTGGCTAACGTGCGAGCCAGCAGCAATGTTTGGCCCGCGAATGATCAGCGGCAGGTGTATATCTTCTTCGTAGGCCGTTTGCTTCCCGGCGGGCATCCGGTGATTGCCCAGATGGAAGCCGTTATCGGAGGTGAACACGATATAGGTGTTTTCGAGCTGCCCGGTGGCTTTGAGGGTGTCGTATAGCATACTGATGGCGTCATCCACAGCCTGCAAGGACTGCAACCGCCTACGATACAGATTGTCCACCCGGTTCATCACGACGGGGCCGAGAAGTGGTCTTGCGGCGATGTATTCTGGCTTGTCGCTCACGTCCGCTTCATTGTAATTGGGTGTTCGCGGCGCTTTTGCATTCGGGAACAGGTCCTTGTGGCGCGGGGCCGGCGTAGCGGGCTGGTGCGGCGCGTAAACCGCCAGGTAGGCAAAAAACGGCTGGTGATCCTTGGCGGCCTGCTGGATGAACGCGTTCGCTTTCTTGGCGTAAACGTCCGTGCCGTAATCTTCCGGCTTGTTGCCGTAGGTCACCAGCTTGCCGTTCTCGTTCAGCGTATAGTTGTACTCGCTGTACGGGTTGCCCTTGACGGCGCTGTTCCATTCTGTCCAGCCCGGCGGAATATAGGTCTCGGCGGCGGTGTGGGGATAACCATTCAGGTACTTGCCGAACAGGCCAGTCCGATAGCCCCCGCTGTGCAGCCAGGTGGCGATGGTCGATTGCTCGTCACCAAGCGCATAGGCTTTCTCGAAGCCGCCGTTGCCGCCACCATTGGTCAATACCCCGGTATTGTGCGCGTATTGTCCTCGGAGCGTCGTCGTTCGTGAAGGGCAGCAAAGCGACACGCTGACGAAGTAGTTGTCGAAGGTCACGCCCTGGTCGATCAGCAGCGACTTCAATTTGGGCATGAAGGCGATCTCGGCCAGGTCAAGATCGTCGGTCAGGATGAACAGGATATTGGGACGAGGGGCTGCCCTGATAGAGAAGGCCGGAAGCGCTGCCTCAGCGACCAGCGCCGCGATCAGGATGAGCGCCATTCTGGCGAAGCGAGCCGATGACTTCATAGAAGTACCTCCGACTGTTCCTACTGTGAAGCTGTGTCACCAATACCGACCCCACATTACAATAGAAACTCAACCAACGGGGATCATTCTGAACCGATCAAGGTCACGGCTCATGGCCGCTGGCATTAGCGACGATTAATATCGTCAGACACAAATGTAAAAAATGTGCTGTGTCCTTTCCTAGATCATGTAAACCGGCTCGCAGCAGACAGGGGGACGTTTAGCAGTTGATGAGTGCCCTCGATGCTTTCGGCATTCTGCGCTACCATCTCATCTTATGCCGCAAATCGATTCTGCACTTCAATCGCTGGTGTTGATTGTCGCGCTGCTCGTCATGTTGTTCGGCACGATTGCCGCCGTACTGCCTGTCGTGCCTGGCCCGGCGCTGGTATGGTTCGCAGCCATCATTTACGCGGCACTGACCGGTTTTCGGGAGGTGGGCCTGCTGCCGGTCATCCTGCTGACGCTGCTGATGATCCTCGGCTCGACCACCAACCTGTGGATGTCGATGCTCGGCGTGCGGGTTACGGGCGGTTCGCTGTGGGCGGTCTTCGGCGGCACGGTGGGCATGATCATCGGCCTGATCGTATTCTTCCCGCTCGGCGCACTGATTGGGGCCGTCGTCGGCGCGCTTGGCACTGAACTGATCCGCACGGGCGACTGGCGCAAAGCCTTGAAGATTGGCGGCGGAACGCTTGGCGGCTACCTGCTTGGTGTGATCGCGGAATTCGTGATTGCACTGCTGATGGACAGCGTTTTTGTAGTCACGCTGATTCTGGCGCATCGCCCGGCGTGATTGAGGGTTCTCACTTTTACCAGACGCTCATCGCTATTCTGACCACAATCGGAGATTAGAAGTCAATCTATGAATGTCTTACCACCCCTGGCAACCTTTTTGATGTGTTACATCATAGGCTCATTCCCGACGGCGTACCTGATTGGGCGGCTGCACCGTATCAATATCTTCGAAGTCGGCAGCGGCAACATGGGGGCCAACAACGTCACACGCGCCCTCGGCGTCAAGTGGGGTGTGCTGGTCTGGATGCTGGACAGCGGCAAGGGCGTCCTGGCCGTGCTGCTGGCTCGCCTGATTATGCCCTGGGACCCCTGGGCAGCCAGCGTGATTGGCGCAATTGCAGTGGTGATCGGGCACAACTGGTCGCTGCTGGCGGCGCTCGTCACCGGGACATTGCGTGGCGGCAAAGGCGCGGCGACGGCGGGCGGCACCTGGATCATCATGATGGCCCCCTGGTGGTACATTGTCGTTATCACGATCACCTTGTGGGGACTGATCGTCCTGATCACGCGCTATGTCTCGCTGGCAGTGCTGGTGTCCGTCGCCATCGGCACGATCTGGGCACTGCTGCTGATCGGTGGCGGCGCGGCAAATGTTCCACCCGTGTACGTTTTCTACATTGTGCTGGTCGCGCTCATGATCTACGTCCGGCACTGGAAAAACATCCAGAGTCTGCTGGCGGGCCGCGAACGCCGTCTGGGGGAACGTGCCAAGTAGACGGTGCTCGGCGTTAAAACGTCAGGCAATAGGTCTTCATGGCTTGAGGCGGTCAATCGCATGTGTATTGAGCCGGCTTCAGCCTGGTGCTTTGGCGTGGGGCGTCAGTCTCCTGCTCGTCGTGCTGCTGGCCGCTTGTGGCAAAGAACCCGCAACGGCGACACACTCCCCAACCCTGACGTTGGTCGCTGCGACGATGGCTTCGGCCATGCCCGTCGAGCGCCCGACCCTGCCGCCCAGTTGGACGCCGCAGCCAACGGCGACCCCGATCCCACCACGCCCGACGTTCACGCCAACCCTGTCCCCAACGCCAGTACCCACGCTCACTGTGCAGCAGATTTGCAGTGGGTTCGTAATCATCTTCGCTCCCTCCGAGGCGTCGGAATTTGTATACGACGGCACGACTTCCTTTTCGTGGCATGGCGTCCCCGAAGGCGTGGTGTTATCCCTGGCGGTTTATCGCCACGACAACGGCAAAGAAGCCTTCCGCGTCAATCTGCCGATAGCGGGAGATAGCTTATTGAGCCTGCCCATGTCGAGGCTGCCCATCGCGGGCGTCTACGACTGGAAAATCTGGCTGCAACACCCGCTGTACGGCGACATCTGCGCACACAGTGGCTCGTTCGCGCGCAAGTCACCGCCTGCCGTTTTTTAAGCGTGTGGTGTGCCTGGTGATTCGCTGACTTGACGCGCAAGAGGTTGGGCCAACGTCGCAGCATTCAATATGTGCTTAAGGACTACCGCAATAGCGTCGGGTGTGAGGTCAATTCACGTCGTCGCCTTCGACGAACTCCAACTGCTCCGCCGCCGATTCAGCTGCGTAGGCTTCTTTGGCCGAGGTTGGGCGTCTGCGATCCGCGCGGCGTGCGCGTGACCGCTGCTCGCCTTCGGCACTGCTCTGCGGCGTCGCGCAGTACGGGCACAGGTTCCAGGGCAGGTCGAGCAGTTGGCCGCACTGCACGCACGGCTTCTTGAGCCGCGTATGGCAGTGTGGGCATACCTGCCAGTTGGCGTTGGAAGGACGCCCGCAGCCAGGGCAGATCGGCTTTTCTTCGATGCCCTGCAAGAGCGCCTCTTCCTCCAGCGAGCGTTCGTAGGCTTCGGAGAGTGTTTCACGGGGGCGCAGCATCAGATACAGGATCAGCCCAAACACGTTGAGCACGGCCACCATCAGCGCCGCCGCGCCCTGGGCCAGCACGTCGCGGGAGCGGGAGCGCATATCGCGCCATGTCCACAGCACGATCCCCAACCACATCGACGCGACGACAGCCCCGCTTGCCATCGCAATGTACAGTATCCACTGGCTAATCGTCTGATCGAAATTCATGGTCGGCGCTCCTCATCGTCGGGGCGAGTATAGCATGGCGCTGCGGGCACAGCAATCAATGACCAGCAGCGGGAATGGCGACAGGGTCGGATTTTCGGCCCCCTCTCTGCCTGTGGAGGGGGTTGGGGGACGAGGTTCCCCGCCCAATTTTGGGGTATTTCCGCTGTACAAACATTAAGGTTCCTTGACTCACGATTAAACAGCTTTTATACTCTCCTTAACACCAGGGCTGGAGGGTTGGGCCTATGCGCTGTTTACTGTTCCAAAGTGCATATTTTCAGCGGCATTAAAAGCACGGCTGGCGTCACGTCACCGTGCTTTTTGTTTATAAGCCCTCTTTTGGTCAGATAGGATTAGGAAGAAAAGGAGTCACTGCTATGGACTACGGCATGATCGGCAAGATCGAGAAGGCCAAGCGCTATGCCGAGGAGCGTAACCGCATTCACTTCACCAGCTTCACCGTGACCTTCGATGGCGAAAACAACCCCCACACCGTTAAATTCGATGGTGCAAAGTGGAAGTGTGACTGCAACTTCTTCCAGTCACGGAACGTGTGCAGCCACACGATGGCCCTGGATCGCATCTTGCAAGGGATGGTGCCGCAGAGCGATATGGTAGACGTGCACTAGGTATCCCACCCGACATCACCCTCCCCAACCTGCTCCACAGTCCGACGGGCAGCCACTGATCTGGCTGCCCGTTTGTGTCGCTAATTGACCGTAAGCCGATCCGCTTCTACAATCGTTGACGGGTTATCGTTAGGGCGCGCGGTGCATATTCTGGATGGCGCGGATGGCAGACTATCTGAATTTTGAACTGAACGTGGAGGCTCTCGCTGACCGGCTGCGTGTGACTGTCGGCGATTCCCCAGTTGGTTCCGTTTCCACCGACGTCACGAACCCCTTCGCCGCCGACGAAATCGCCCGCATCATCGGCGTCATGGAAGGCAGCATCCAGACCACCCGCGCGCAGCGCCAGCAGGCCGCCCGCACCTTCGGCGAGAAGCTCTTCAACACCGTCTTTTCGGGGGAAATCTTTGCCGCTTACCTCGCCAGTCAGGAGCGCGCGGGCGAGGCCGGGCTGCGCATCAAGCTCGGCCTCGAAACGTCAGGCGCGCTGCAAGATATTCCCTGGGAACTGCTGCGCGATCCGCGCGGCGACTATCTGGCCCTGTCGCGCCAGACGCCTATCATCCGCCACCCGCGCCTGCTGACCGTCCGCCCCATCGCCGAGATCACGCTGCCCTTGCGGGTGCTGGTCATGATCGCCAGCCCCACCGATCAGCAGCCGCTCAACGTCGAGGCCGAATGGCGCGCGCTGGAAGAAGCCACTCAGGAGCTGCGCAATCGCGGCCTCCTGGAACTGGAACGCCTGGACGACGCTCAACTTGTCACCTTGCAGCGTAAACTGCGTGAAGGTGTGCCATACCACATCTTTCACTTTATCGGCCACGCTGCTTTTGACGACAGCTCGCAAACCGGGATGCTGGCCTTTGAAGACCCGCGTACCCTTCGCTCTGTTCCCGTATCCGGCGAGGCGCTGGCCCGCGAACTGAGCGAGGAGAACAGCATCCGGCTGGTGGTGCTCAATGCCTGCCAGGCCGCCCGCCAGAACCTGAAAGACCCCTTCGCTGGAATCGCGTCCAGCCTCGTGGCGCGCGGCATCCCGGCGGTGGTCGCCATGCAGTTCGCTATCAGCGACGACGCCTCGCGCACCTTCTCGCAGGAGTTCTACAGGGCACTCTCGGAAGGCTACCCGATTGAAGCGGCCATGTCGGAGGCGCGCCGCACCATCAGCAGCACGCTCGACAACCTGGAATGGGCCACCCCCGTCCTGTACCTGCGGGCCCCGACGGGCGTGTTATTTCCGAAAGCCCGAAGCGAGACCGCCGTCTCGACGGGCGGCGTCCGTGAGCTGCTTCGTTCGCCGGGCTGCCTGCTGCGAGGGCTGCTCGTTGCCGTTGCACTGATCGCCATCGGCGTGCTGCTCAGGTCGATCTTCCCGCCGCGTCCGCCCGGTCCCGCCAACACACCAACGCTGCCCATTGAAGCGCGAGACGTAGACCTGACGATCACCAGTCTGCGCTTTTTGCCGCCCAACCCTGCGCCCGGCCAGCGTGTCGCCGTGTCGATGGTGCTCAGAAACAGCGGCAGTACCGACTCGGGGCCGTTCAAATGGGCGTGGTTTATCGACGCCCCACAGACCAGCCAGAAGCCGACGCTCGAAGGCACGGTGGACAATATCGGGCCAGGCATGTCGCGCATTGTGGCCCAGGACTTTTTCTTCCCGCATTGGGGAACCTACGTCACTACCGCCTGGGTCAACTACGACAGCAGCATCCCCGAAAAGAGTTTCTTCAACAACTTGCGCGTCAGCCCACCCGTCAACGTCACCGCGCCGCTGACCGTCGATTTCTCACGCCTGCCGGACGGCACGCCGCTGCTGGAAAGCCGTGACTTGAAGGGTGACGAGTTCAGCGTCTGGGGCTTCCACGTCGGAGCCAACTCCGCGAGCGGCTGTGATGGTGCGATTGTGCGCGTGAGTGCGGAGGGTGAGGCCAACCGCCTGACGACAGGCTTGCCCGGCAGCGCCGACCAGTGTACCGATCTGCCGATCAGCTTTGATTTCGACAGTCCGGTAGGCGGTGCACAGATCGAATTCTTCGCCACTACCGCTGGAACGTACACGGTGGACTTGATCGACGGCAACGGCAAACTGATCGACGCGAATACCGTCACCGCTGATGCATCGAACACGTCCACGATCAGCGCGCCTGCGTCGGGCGAGACGCTGTCAACTGTACGTAAAGTCGTCTTCTCCGGCCCCGGCAAGGCGCAAATTGCCATCCAACGCGCCACGTTCAGCTCACCGGCCTCGCCGTGACAAAAGCCACCCACCGGCGTGATTTCCGGCCATTGGAGCATGGTGACGAATGCGCTATCTTATCGCCTATGATTGCGGTCAAGAATGGCCGAACTGGTCGAATCTGGGGACTGAAAATGATGGCAGACAATACAACGCTTTCCACACTCGTTCAACTTTCCCGCGAGCTGGGCAACCCCGCCAATGACTACGCGATCCAGGCCGAGGGCAACACCTCGGCCCGCATCGACGCCGATACATTTCTGGTGAAGGCCAGTGGCTACTCGATGCGCGACATTGACGAAGCTGGCTTCGTAGCAATGCGCTTCAAGCCCGTCCTGGACATCCTGGATGGCCCTACCCTGAGTGAGAACGACTTGAAAGCCGCGCTTAACGAGGCCAAGGTGGATTCGTCCGTGCAGGCCCGCCCCTCGATTGAGGTGGCACTGCACGCCATCCTGCTGACATTGGGCGGCGCGCAGTGGGTCGGGCATACGCACCCCTCGGCCTGGAATGCGCTGCTCTGCTCGCGCTGTGCGGAACAGGCCGCCAGCGGGCGGCTCTTCCCCGATCAGGTGGTGGTCTGCGGCCCGGCGACCGTGTACGTCAAATACACCGATCCGGGAATGCCGCTGGCGCAGGAAGTCCGGCGACAGGTGCAGAACTACATCGACGAGTATGGCATCACCCCCAAAGAGATCGTCATGCAGAATCACGGGCACATTGCGCTTGGGCAGACCGCGCTCGAAGTCGAGCGGATCATTGCCATGTCGGTCAAGGCGGCGCGCATTATGCTGGGCAGCTATGCGGCGGGTGGCCCGAACTTCTTGAGCAAGGCGGATGTGTCACACCTGTGGACACGCCCCGACGAGATCGCCCGGCGCAAGCTGCTGGTGCGCTAAGGGGTTATTCGCCACAAAAACGCGCCGGGGAATGGCTGATGTCCCGGCGCGTTTTAGATGCCACGTGCTACCGAGGGCTTTCGCCAATCTATCGGCTACAGGTGGCACTCCCTCTTTCAATGTCCTGCTTGGCCTGACGCGAACGGCTTGCCAGACGATGCCCCAAAGGAGCGGCAGCAACGCCATTCCAGGTATTCTCTTAAGGACGGTTGGCCCTGGTTAGCCGCTGCACAAATATAGCGGCCTGGACTGGACGACTTAAGCGCTCCCTACACGCCCGCTGCTGTGACTGCGTTCTCTTGCAGGAGCTTGAGGTCAGCATCAACCATCATCCTGACAAGTTCCACGAAGCCTACGCTGGGTTCCCAGCCGAGGATCGTGGATGCTTTTGTCGGGTCGCCGACCAGCAAATCGACTTCCGCCGGACGGATAAATGATGGGTCCTGGCGAACGTAGTCGCGCCAGTCGAGATCGACGTATTCAAAGGCCGTTTCTACCAATTTTTGTACTGACCAGGTTTTGCCTGTGGCAATGACGTAATCGCCGGGCGTGTCCTCCTGCAACATGCGCCACATCGCCTTTACATAGTCCCCGGCAAAGCCCCAATCGCGCTGCGCATCCAGATTTCCCAAATGCAGTTCGTGGGCCAGCCCCAGCTTGATCATGGCGACGCCGCGCGTTACCTTGCGGGTCACGAATTCGAAGCCACGCCGGGGTGATTCGTGGTTGAACAGGATGCCGCTGCTGGCGTGTATCCCGTAGCTCTCCCGGTAATTCACGGTAATCCAATGGCCGTAGACCTTCGCTACCCCATAAGGGCTGCGCGGATAAAACGGTGTCGTTTCGCGCTGAGGCACTTCCCGGACGTTGCCAAAGATTTCTGAGGATGTTGCCTGATAGAATCGGATCGTCGGGTTAATGTGCCGGATCGCGTCCAACAGGCGAGTCACACCCAGCGCGGTAACATCCCCCGTAAAGACGGGTTGTGCCCAGGACGTTTGCACGAAGCTTTGTGCAGCCAGGTTGTATACCTCGTCCGGGTTGGCCTGGATGAGCGCTTCCTGAAGAGAAGTCTGGTCAGACAAATCACCGGAGATCAGGTTCAGCCGGTGCTGGATGTGCGCAATTCGCTCGAAGTTCTGTGTACTGGTTCGGCGTACCAGGCCGTAAACGTCATAGCCCAGGTCCAGCAATAGTTCCGCCAGATACGAACCATCTTGCCCGGTAATGCCAGTAATCAATGCGCGTTTAGCCATTTTGTCTCCATATGCTTAGAAATTCTCCCTTCGCCTCTGTATGAAACGGAGAGGAGAAAGAGCGATGTAGGTCGGAAATGCCACCGAACTCACGAATAGACCTGTGTGCGGCGCATTTGCGGCGTCAACACCTGATGCGAGCGTTTGAGCTGCCAGACGCGCCACGCCGCTTCAAGCTGGATTCGGCTGTCCATCTTGGATTTCCCCTGGCTGCGATCCGGGAAATGAATGGGAATTTCGACGATCCTATAGCCGAGCCGGGACGCCATATAGGCCGTCTCCACCTGAAAGACAAAACCATTGGAGCCAGCGCGATCCAGATCGAGGCCGATCAGGGTTTGCCGTCGCCACAGCCTGAAGCCGGAGGTGGCATCGTGAACCGGAATATTCAGGATCGTCCGGACGTAGACGCTGTTTGCGAACCAGCTCAACACCCTGCGGAAGCCGCTCCACGATTTGTCTACGCTGCCGCCCTGCACGTAGCGCGACGCAATGGCAACGTCGTTGTGTTCGAGGGCCGTAACGAGTTGTGGAATATAGGCGGGCTGGTGGGAGAAATCTGCGTCCATCTGGCCGATGTAATCGGCATTGGCAGCGATGGCTCGCTTAAACCCGGCGATGCAGGCCGATCCAAAGCCCGATTTGCCCTTACGGTGTATCACACCGACCTGCCGGGGAAATTGTCGGGCGAGGTGATCGGCCAGTTGGCCCGTGCCATCCGGCGAATTGTCGTCAACCACCAACACCTCGAGATGGTCTACGGGTAAATGCAGAAGGGAGTCTATCAGGCGTGGTAGATTCTCAGCTTCGTTGTAGGTCGGTATGACCATTGTGACCTTTGGCATTGTTCCTATCCTCATGTCTCGACCTGTTTACTTGCCGTACATTGCAATAGAGCGCGGAGTCAAAAAACAGCCGTCCGGTTGTCGATTCCCGGCGGCTCGTCCTTCCTGCGCCACACCCAGTAACTGCCGGAGCCGAAGATGGTCGTTTCAGGAACCTGTGCGATCAGCTCGTAATGTGCGCCGCTCTTGAGGCCGCTGTCGATGGCGTAATCGGTAGCCACGTTTGGGCCGTAACGCAGAATAACCAGGTTGAAGTAACCCTCGTTGATGGCTGCCTTGTAGGCGTGCACGCCCGAAAGCTGGCGGCCCTGTTTATCGGTGTAGTAGAACCAGTACAATTGGTTCCACTGCCAGAAGGCGACCGTATTTTGCAGGTAATAGCGCGGCACTTCCATTTCCTCGGCCAGATAGCGTCCGCTGGGCCGCACCTGTGTGAGCAGCACGTTCATGAGCGCCTGGGTGTTGGGCCATTCGTGGAAGAGTTCGCCGGCTTGCTGCGAGCCGACACTGAAAACGAGCAGGCAGACGGCCAGCACGATGATCCAGCGGCGATTGGCAAACCGCCCCTGGCCGATGCCGCTCATTCGTGTCACGGCATAACCGGCCAGCGGCGCAGCGAAAAACAGGCTGAACACCACATGCTTTTGGAGGGAAACGATCTCCATCTTGTAGATGTGGTAAGCCGGTGCGAGCAGGGTAGAACCCAGAAATACCAGTGCCACAACCAGCCCACGCCGACCCGCCAGGATCAGCCCAATGCCGCCAAGCAAGACCAGCCCGCCCGCCAGCAGCGCAGCCCGTTCCGCTATCGCTATCCGCGATGTCGGGATGATTGCCACGCGCTCCGTTGTGGTGTGGGTCAGCCCGATCAACACGTTGTTATCCAGCAGTGCCGGAACTGCCAGCCCAGTCACGGCAATTGCACCCGCCAGTGCGCCAGCTAGAACAGCCTGCTTCCAACCATGTTTGCGCAGGAGCTGCCAGGACAGGATCGCTACGACGCTCGGTGTGAGTAGCAGTGCGGCAAACTTCGCGGCAATTGCCAGCGCCAGCACAATGCCGACAGCGGTAGCTGTTCCCCACCAGGATTGCCAGTCAGCACGCACTGCTAGCACTGTTGCCAGCGCGAGCAGGAACAGGCACAGCGCATCAAAGGTCGCAAAATGTCCCAGGTACAGCACCGTGCCCTGTACGGAGAAAAGGGCAGCCGCCACCAGGGCGCTGCTGCGGCTGTAAAGTCGGGCCGTCACCAGGTAGACGGAGAGCGTCACCAGCAGCATAAAGCCCAGGCTCAGTAACCGTGCCGCTTCCAACCCGCCGATAGAATCGGCGATACCTGCCAGCAGCGGATAGAAGTAGGGCAGGCCAGCGACATATTGCCCATAGGGTTCGGTGACGGGTGGCCCACCGCGCAGGAAATTGAAATACTGCCGCCCGGCATACAGGTACAGGGCTTCGTCCTGGAAAGCCGTGTTGCGCAGGCTCAAAGAGGCAATGGTTTGCAGAGCCAGAATCGCCAACATTGGCAGCGCGGTCGCCAGCCGCCCAATCTCGAGGTGTTGGACGAGCAATGGCCGTTTTAGTTCGACTTCAGTCGTCACAGGTCTCCTTTCTCTACACCCTGGGCGCTATCGATGGCGCGAGCTAACCGTTGTGGCCGCATCGCGCACGGCTTGCAACGATTCGGAATCCGAGGCCAGCGACCAGGGCAGATGATCGGACAGGTGGGCGTCGGGCGCGGGTGATCCTTCGTGGTACAGGAAGGCATGGACGTTCGGCGTGACCGCGATGGCGGCCCCGGCTTTGCGCAGCCAGTTCGCCTTCTGCGTGGGTTGGCCGTTGGCGCTGACTTCGACAAACAGCGGCATTTTCGGATAATGCGCAGCCAGGTCAGACAGGGTTTTCGCCGGATCGACCCAAACCGTATCTGGATAGTTGATCAGGCTTATCAGCGTCACATCTATAGCTGCCAGTGGCGGCGCATAGGCGCTGTCGTGGATCGGGTCAGCGGGCGACCAGACCCAGGCGACATTCAACGCTTTCTCCTGCCGGAAAACGTCACGGACGTGCTGCCAGGCACGCGGCACATCCTGCGGAATGCCGCCGTTCGCCACCGCTGAGGAGAGCACCCAGTTACGATCCACGTGTTGCAGGATGGTTAGATAGACAGGTTTGGCATAGTCGCGCAGGTCACGCGCCCAGCGCCGCAGAGCTTCGTCGTGCAGGCCATTCGCTATGGCAGGCAAACTGGCATTCATGGCCGGTGCACCGGGTACGCGAAAGTTGAGCGTGATCCAGGGCCGTGCGCCATGTGCCGCCAGCCGCGCCCCCCAATCACGGTCAAAGCGATCCCCAATATCCTGCGTTCGACCTATGATACTGAACGAGAATCCGACCTGGCTTTCCAACGCTTTGATGTGCGCTTCGGGTAGCTGTGAGGATAAGGCGATGCCGATGAACGGCGCGCCGGTCTCATGACGTGGCACGAACGAAGTCGGGACTGCTGCGGACGCCGTGCGCGTCGCAACAAAGATGGCGGCAAGGGCTACCACCGCAACCAGGGGCATCACGCCCAGCGCCCCCCGTAAAGGCTGTGCCAGAAGCCGGCCTGCTCTCGACCATATGCGCTGCGCGGTTGGCCGTGCTGTCAACCAGTCCGCGACGCCCAGCCACAGCGCGCCTGACAGCAGGATGATAGTGTAGACAACCCAGAAAGCGCTGATCAGCGCTGGCTCGCGCAGTCTTGAGAACAATACGAAAACACCTAGACCCAGGATACAGGCTGCCAGGGCCAGCAGGTGCGGAGCCAGCACGTGTCCACCCGCTTCAGCGCTGCGTTCCTTTGAAGTCACCGCAAAGCCGACCTGTCGGCCTCGAAGCACCGTTAGCAGGCTGTCGATGAGCACCGGAAAACTGCTGAAGCCGGCAATGATCCCTCGAATGCTGGATTTGCCCCAGGCGGCATACCAGAAAGCCCCCTGGGAGGTCAACCAGTACGGTGCGAAATGCCAGAAGAAAGCAGATAGATCCGCGCCACGAACGGCGGGGATGCCGGTCAGCAGGAAGGCCAGCGGCGTCACGATATAGATCAGATCGCGCAGGCCGGACAGGTAATGTGTACAGGCCAGCAGGTATTGGATACGTTGTTCCACGCTCAACTTGCTGTGGCCGGGAAGCAGGATTTCACGCCAGTGCCTGCGGAAGGTGCTCAAGGTGCCGATGGCCCAACGGCGTTGCTGGTTATAGTACGATCTGAGCGTCAGCGGGCCAAGCCCAGTCGCCAGCACACCGCGAATAAAGATGCTGCGCCACACAGGGTGGAGCTTAATGGAGGCAGCAAAGTCCTCCGTGATCGAGTCCTGTGGCAGGCCACCGATCTCATCCAGGGCCGCTGCCCGAATGACAACGTTTGTGCCGCAAATAAAGGCCGCGTTCTGCGCTGATTTCCCGGGACAAAGCACCTTATAAAACAACGCTTGTTGATCGTTGGCCCATCTGGCTACCGGGTTATCGGTGTTTCGATAATATTGACCTGTTTGCACCCAACCAATAGTGGGATCTGCGAAGGGCGGTATCGTCTTGAGCAGAAAGTCGCGCTCCGGGATCTGGTCGGCGTCAAAGATGACGATCAGGGCGTCGCCGGTGGCGCCAACCACCTGACGGGCATTCTCGATGTTGCCTGCTTTCGCGCCGCCATTTTCGGTGCGTGTCACGCACTGCACGCCCATCCGTTCGGCCAGCACTTCGACATCTCGCCAGTTGTCCGAGCCGGCCACATAGCCGTCGTTGCAGACCACAATCGAAACCTGCGCATGCGGATAAGTGACCAGATAACTCCTGCGTGCCTTGAGGGCGCCACGCAGCGTTGGTTCGAGAATAGCCGTACCCTCATTGACCGTCGGGATCAGGATGAAAATCGGCTTCTGCGTTGGGTCCTCGGTGGCCTTGATCTGCGGCTCTGCTCGCGGCCAGATTGTGTATTGAAAGCCCAACGTGTGCAGGATGCCGAACGTCTCAGCCACAAAAAGCGGCAGGGCCAGCCACCAACTTGTCCAATTGATGACTTCGACGCGCCACGCCAGATAGTCCACCGCACTGACGCCCACCATCACCGACAACAAGAGGGTAAGGGCTTGCCTTCGATCAGTTATCCCGAGGTGAATGACGAGCGCCAACCCAATCAGAAAGACCGCCAGCGTCGTCCAAGGGCCTAGATCGGTGCGAATGATCTGGACTAAGGCGACGGCCCACAGGACGGTAGCTAGGAGAGGAAACGATGCAGTTACTGCCCGGCTTCGGAGGGCGGAGATCGGTTTGATCGCGCGATTCCTCGAAAAAGCTCGAAGTGCTCTAACAGTCATAGCTTTCTCCTTCCTCGATTCGGAGTTCCGGTGGCGCGCTGCAACGTAATCTTCCCCGTTCTGTAGTGCTCAGAATCGAACTGACGGCGTCGAGTGACTTGATCAGCCGAACGTATTACATGTATACAAGCTGAATGCATACTTATACACAGCACGTGTTTGAGGTATACGACAATCGTTCGTTACCTGTTAAGCACGTTATTCGGTTTTCGTGTAGTTTGGGCGTGTTGCCGATGTGGCCGTGGAAACCGTGCAGAATTCGAGGTTGTGGGATCTGCGACTAATGGCCCAGGTTGTAGGATTGATATTGACTTAAGCTCGTATCAATGACGACCCTCTCTTTTCATCATGGATTTACGAAGGCGCGAATTCTACCAGTTCATTTTGATATGTAAAGGTTAAGTGGTCGATTCTAAGGTTTCGCTCATTTGATATTCATCTGTGCTAGTACCGATGAACTACGGAATTAGCCCTGCAGTCTTTCTTACGATGGCGAACGAGCAAACCCGGTAGATGTGCGCTTGCCGTCCAGCGGCCCGTACCGATCACGGCGACACGTCGCTGTTCGGTCATCCTTCACTCCGCTTGTTGCACACCCATCGAAGCACGAAGCGGCTGACGCAGAAAAACGACAGCGTCCTTTAACCCTCGACAGGCGCGCTCCTCTAACCTGGCACACTGAGGCGACGAATCTGATCAACCAGTTCAGCAAAGTTGGCAGGTTTGGTCATGTAGTGATTGGCACCAGCTGCCAAAGCTTTGTCCTTAGCATTTTGGGCATTGAGGGCCGACAACACCAGGATAGGTAGGTGGGCAATGGCCGGGTGATTACGCAGCCGAAGGCAGAACTCCTCACCGCTGATGTCGGGGAGCATCCAGTCCAGAATGACCCCATCGGGCGTCTCCACTTCGGCCAGGATTAGCCCATCATGACCGTTGTTTGCCTCAACGACTTCAATACCCTGACGGCGCAGCACCACCCGTAGCAGTCCGACGTTCTCAGGTTCATCGTCAACAACCAGTATCTTGAGCATAATACGTCCCTCAGTGATATCTACTGGCGGGCCAGCCTCAGGTGTTATTAACAGGCAGTATAACAGCAAACTCGTGAGGGACTGATAAGAAAAAGGTCACTTCAAACACCCTTACTCAGGGCTTACTTCAGGCTCTGGGAAGGTCCTGGGTTCAAAGGTGGCGTTCAATCGGCAACCCTGACGGGTGGCGCGCTGCCTCAAGCTCAGAAACGCCGCGACCCCAGCGAAGTGGTGGCAGGGTTGGGAAACGAGCGTGTCCTGTTCCGCGGGAAGATCAGGGACGTGCGGCGCGAAACAGTCAAGGGGGCGCGTGGGCCCCCGACCATTGCCAGCTTCGCGGGAGACCACGACAAGATGGAGATTCGTCCTTCAGAACGAACATTTAATTCGTGGCATAACGGCGAAGTCGTGTGCACCGTGCCCGACCTGATCGGCATCCTCAGCCTGGACGACGGCGAACCGATTGGCACGGGAATGGTGCGCTATGGCCTGCGCGTGGCTGAGATCGGGATGCCTGCGCTGCACGGAACTGAAAACCCCTGCGAATCGCCGGCCCGGTGGCCTTTGGTTACGATGTGCCGTTTACGCCAATGCCCGGCCACCGGCTGTGAACGCGGCACGCCACTGCGCAGAACAGAAAACCGTAATGCAGCGGAATCCGGTTCGTTGAAATATTGACGTAACCGGGTCGGGCATGATAGACTGCGCAAGGTAGAGTAAGTACGGTGATTGCGGGGAGATAGCGATTGTCGCTCCAATTCGATAAGGTTGTGCCGCAAGTCGAGAAAATGGGCGCGGCACTGGCGGATCGCAACGACACCGTAGCCGAACAAACGCAACTGGCCGGGCATCAGTTGATGGAACTGAATGACCTGGACGCCATCTGGGATCAGATCATGGTTGCCCGCCGGAATGATGCGGGCTTTCGTGGTGCGGCCCCTTTTGACGAGCCGATCAATGAGGCTATCCCCAAGCCGGAGTGCCCGGCCCGCGCCACCATCCTGGCGGCGGACGGCTCCCAAATCTACCCCGATCCGCACGGTGCAGCGCTGTACTGGCTGACCAACATCGGCGTGTTTCTTTACCCGCACGGCGAGGAATCGCTGCCCGACATTATTACGGAACCTCAGCTCTTTTACGAAGACAAAGACGTGCGCGAGCAGGATGGACGACTGATCGCCACCGCTGCGATCAATGCGCGCCGCGCCGTGTACGAGATGCAAGTGCTGGCACGGGAAACCATGCGCTGCCGGGACTTGCCGCGCCCGCTGGTCGCCATGTACGATGGGCCGCTCCTCAGCTTGCTCATGGGCAAGGAGGTGACTAACGCGGGCGAATTGACCCTCAGCTACCACGAAGCGCTCGACATTATGCATAATGCGGGCGCGGGCCTGCTCGGTTACGTGGATCGCCCCAAGAGCACCTTTGTGGTCAACACCATCTTTTTGATGAGCCTCGATCCCGATCAGGTCAAGCGCGGCAACCTGCAAACTGCCGGGCCGTTCGAAGGGCTGACGGATCGAGATCTATACCAGTGGATACTCGGCCCCGGTGACCGCTCCGGCCTGATGATCCAGCAAAGCCCGCAGAACAAAGCCTATCGTGAAGTCAACGACGATCACGAGATCGTCTTCTTCTATATGAACGTAGCCTCACCGCAGCAGGAGCCTTACCTGGCGCGGGTCGAGGTGCCGATGTGGGTGGCGCGCGACAAGGCATTGGTCGGCGCGCTGCAAGCCATCCTGTACGCCCAGTGCCAGATCACAGACCGTTATCCCTATGCGCTGACGCGCGCCGACGAGGTGGCCGTCGTCCATGCGCACGAGAAGCGCGCTCTCGACGAGATGATCGGGATCGAATTGCTGCGCAACAGACAGGCGCTGGAATTGTCGCACAAGCTCAGTTCCAAGACGCTGGTGCGTCGTGAGCGCCGGCAGCATCAGGGTGTGTAAATCATGCTGCGGATTCTGGCGCTGTCCCTGATTGGCTATGGACTTTTTGAGCTGTTTATCCGAAACTTTCTGCGCAGCTTGCGCGCGCCAGAGAGTCAGCTAACGCCGCGCCTGACCGTGCAGATGCGCCTGCGGCACTTCAGAGCATCGCTGCCGTTTTACGCGGCAGTCCTGCTGGGAGCGTTTCTCCTGATCGCCAGCTTTGCGCGGTGATCCCTGGGAATATGGTGAGTCTGGAAAGGGAAACCTTTTAGTTCCGATAAAGGGCCTTATCATCAATGGAAGAAAAACTGGTCGGACGAGTCTTGCGGGCGAGCACCGTCGGTTATGCTTGCGGCACACGAAGCCACGAACTGGATACCCCCTCCTTTGGCGCATTCGTGCAGACCCGCTTCAATAACGGCGTCAACGTCGAGGTCATCGGCCTGATCTACGCCATCCACATTGACGACGATCCGCTGGTGCGCCAGTTGATCATGGCGAACCAGGTGAATACGCCGACTCTGCGTGATCAACGCGAGAACCGCATGGTTCCCGTTGAGATCAGCGTGGTGAACATCGGCTACCGCATCAACGGCGAGTCGTTCCACAATCTGCCGCCGCGCCCGCCCATGAGCCTCGACCCGGTGTACTTATGCGACGCCGATTGCATCTACGATTTCACGCGCAAGTTCGACTTTTTCCGGCTGGTGCTGAATACGTCCGAAGTCCCGGCGGAGGAACTGCTGGCGGCGGCGCTCAAGCACGCAGCCCACGCGCGCCCGGTCCGCGAACAGCGCGAGTTTTTGATCCAGGCCGGGCGGCGGCTGGCGCAGCTTCTCAGTTACGATCTGCCGCGTCTGAACCATTTGCTGCGCCTGATCAAGCCCTAGAACTGCTCCTCGGCGCGACCATTTTTCGACTCGCTTTTTGGATGAGCGGAAGTATAATTATGCTATCGGTTGTAGAACAGGCGTTCCTATCCGGGAGACGCAATGGCGAACTACCCTTCTCTGGATTCTGATAACCTGAATGACTGGTTTCCGCGCGGCGGCAATGGTAATTACGGCGATGTAAGCGATGAGCAGGTTGGCGAAGTTTACGAAGCACAGCAGTCCCGGCGGCTGGGGGTGGTCGTCGGGGGCTCGCTGACGAAGGGGCTGGACGTAAAACTTGACCGTGAAACCGAGATCGAAGACCTGGCGGTGGGCCGCTACGTCGTCATTCGCGGCAAGCACAAGCGTTTCTTCTGCATGGTCACGGATATTGTGCTAGACAGCACCAACCCCGCCATTCGCAGCGACCCGCCCGATCTGTCCGACCCCTTCCTGCGCGAAATCTACATCGGCACGGCGGCTTTCGGCACGATCCACGTTGCGCCCATGCTGTCCATCGACGAGAAAGAAAGCGAGCCGAAGCCGGTCAAGACCATCCCCAGCCACTTCATGCCCGTCGAGATCGCCGATGCGACGGACATCAACGACGTATTTGGCGCAGAGGACAACGTTCACTTCAACGTCGGCGCGCCGCTTGAACTCGAAGAGACGCAGGTCAACCTGAACCTGCGGCGGCTGGTCGAGCGATCCAGTGGTGTGTTCGGCAAGAGCGGTACGGGCAAGAGCTTCCTGACACGCATCATCCTGGCGGGCGTCATCAAGCGCGATCTGGCCGTCAACCTGATCTTCGACATGCACAACGACTATGGCTGGGAGGTGGCAGACGAGCGCGGCCCGAAGGCCAAAGGACTGCGCCAGTTGTTCCCCTCGAAAGTCAGCATCTTCACGCTGGACGAGGACTCATCGCGGCGGCGCAACGCCAAGTACGACTATGTGGTCACGCTCGGCTACGACGAGATCGAGCCGGAAGACCTGGCGATGCTTAAGACGACCATGAACCTCTCCGACGGCATGATCGACGCCGCCTACTCGCTCCGCAAGAAGTGGGGGGATCGCTGGATCGCGCGCCTGCTGGACGCGACGGGCGAAGAACTGGACAACATCACCGAGACGACCAGCATCAGCGCCGCCTCGCTCACCGCCCTGACGCGCCGCCTGCAGCGTTTTGAGCGTTTCGAGTTCCTGCGTAAGGACGGCGCGCTCGGCGACAGCGTCAGCAAAATCCTGGAATACATCGAGCAGCGCAAGAGCGTCGTCCTCGAATTCGGACGCTACGGCTCAGCCCTCGAAGCCTACATCCTGGTCGCCAACTACCTGACGCGCCGCATCCACGAAACCTACGTCAAGCGCATGGAGCAGTCGCTCGGCGACCCGGCCCTGGAACCGCCGCAACTGCTGATCACGATCGAGGAGGCGCACAAGTTCCTCGACCCGCTGATCGCTCGCCAGACGATCTTCGGCACGATCTCCCGCGAAATGCGTAAGTACAACGTCACGCTGCTGGTCGTCGATCAGCGGCCCAGCGGCATCGACGAGGAAGTGATGAGCCAGATCGGGACGCGCGTGACGGCCCTGCTGGACAACGAACGCGACATCTCGGCGGTGCTGATGGGCATCAGCGGCGCGGGCGGATTGCGGGAGGTGCTGGCCCGGCTCGACACCAAGCAGCAGGCGATCATCATGGGCCACGCCGTCCCGATGCCGGTGGTGGTCAAGACGCGCCCCTACGACATGGACTTTTACCGCGACATCGGCTACGTGGACGACGACGAACTGCCCGCCGCTGCCGAGGATGCGCGCCGCAGGTTGGGCAGCGGGGGGCGGAGACGGTTGGGGTAAAGGAAATCTACATCATTTGCAGTTTATCGGGTGAGCCATCGATTGAACTCGCGCTTGGGTAGCAGGCTCACGATCTGCTGTCCGCTCATCGCATGTAAATCATAGGTCAGGTTGAATTGGTTCATCACCGCCACAAAACGGCGGAGTGTGCCAGGCTTTTGTTTTGTCACTGAGCCGACTTTGGGAAGATTCTTTTGATCATCCCAATACAAAAGAGTTATCGCTTCGAGGACACCAGAATTCATGGCGAGTTCTTGGGTCTCCATGATTTCCCGAAGGAACTCGGAGCGCTTATAAGGTGCAAGATAAAGTAACAACCTCGTTCTCTCCACTCCATGAGCATCAAACATCCTTAATGGCGCGGCAATCAAGTGTCGATAATCTCTCCTAAAATTCCGATCTAGCGAGGGGATGTAGCGGGTTTCCTCCCCGGGCTTCCGGATTCCCTTTTCTATCGGGCAAACGACATCGAAATAAAACGCCGAAAGCCAGGAGTATAAACCGGGATTGTAGAACTTGTCCGGCAATTGAAGCTGCTTAATTATAGGATGTAAATAGATCGCCATGTCGAGCGCAGTGGGAAAGGGGTAGAACTCGATATAAGTGTCAGCGTCAATAACCTGTGTAAGTCTCTCATCCTCGATGAGTGCATCTGGGCTATCGATTATTTGGCGTGCTTTAACATGTTGTATATATCTACGAAAATGCTCAATGCCTTCAACAGTGAACACGCGCAATAGCGAGTAAGAGATACTCACGACTGCATCTCCAGCACATATTTCTCAAAGGCCATCTTGATCTTATTTTGAGCGCAAAAAGCATTCACTACTTCATTGATCCATTGACGTGATTCATCCTCATCATCCCCCTCTGGATGGCGATTGACACCCGGTTGCGACTCGGCAAAAGTTATCCATTTGTATCCCCAACTTTCAGGGTCAGCTTCATCAAAGTCCCCCTGTTTCTCAATCATGAGATGTTCCAAGATGGTTCGGACGACTTGGGGATAGACGAGAGCAAGGAATAACGGGTAATTCCTTACCAATTCTGCTATAGGGATATTCCCAGTATCTAATGTATTGTTTATACACAATACGGGGTCAGTGCCGTCGTCGCTAAGTTCTAGCATCCAGATTTGGTCAGCCAGATCCGCAAACTTAACTGGCAGAAGGCCGACTTGCACATATTGCTTGGAGTCCTGGTTAAAGGTCTGAATCCGATCTGCTAGGGCAACGATTCGACCTATGTGTTGCCGTTCGTCCACAATCTTTACACGGAAATTTACCTGTGGGTCCTGCAATTCAGTCAATGCACCGGTACAATTGTACTCTGTACGACCTACCGTCACTTTGCCAACTGGGAAGCGCATCATCGAATTGCGATAGTAGGCTTCCAAATAGATTTTTGCGCCTTCTGGCAAGGTATAACCAGCAAAGTTAAGTGACGCCTCGAAATGCTGAAGTCCCGTCTCATCGCTGAAGACGCGCAAATCGATACATTTTTTTGGCAATTTTAGACGGTTCGTGTAATTGTATCGGCGGATCATTCGTCATTACCTTCGATATTCTCTGTGATAATGCGAATTACGATGTCACGCAGACCGTCAAATCCTGTCACTCGCACCCGAAAATCTACGCGAACTATTCTGAGTCGTAGAATATTCTCCTGGCGAGTTTCGATCTCCGCGCCAACAGTTTCAATTTTCATATTGGGTTCCGAAAGATCGAAATCCAATGGGCTGTAACGTTGAAATGCATTTCCCCGTCGAACTTCATATGCAAAGTGCACTTCGACAGCGCTGATCGCTGCATTCGCTTCTGGATTGGCAGAGATTTCAATACCGTTTGCGATCTTACGGCTGGTTACAGCTTGAATTGGGGATTGTAGTTCGGGCATTACGAACTTGCTACGGCCCTGATCTGGCTGACTCACGTCAACGCCGCCCGGCAATTGGCGTGGGCTAATTGTGGAAGGCTGCTGGACAAAGAAGATGTCCTTTAAGAGGTCTCTTTCAACCGCTTTCTGCACTTCGGTCAGTCTTGCCGCTAAGTACGCCAGGCTTCCCTTCACGAAATCGAGGGTACTGGGACCATGCTCATACTTCTTGAAGGCAGGGGTGTCCTTTTGCCATTCGGTATGCGCCGGATTCTCCGCATCGCCAAGCATCCTGCTTACCACAGGATCATCGACAACGACCAGGCCACGAATTCCACGTAAAGAGTGACCTTTCACGTCCACCAACAAGATCCCACTACGCAGGTAGTGGCTTTCCGCTCTGCTCAACTTATCATCTCGCTCAAGGAACACTTTGAATGAACCAAGATGGACTTGTCTTTTCCCTTGGAGCTTAACCTTCAGCCCGACCAGGAATGCGATTCGGTTCGTAGCTTCAAAACGCTCACGAGCCTGTGCGATCTGCTCATCGGTAAGGTAAGCTTTCCAGCGCGGTGCCATAGTAACATTGGGAGGATTCAGCACATAATATTCATCTTCGGGCAAATCAATCGTCCACTTGACGAAGTTCAGTGTTCTCAGGAATGTTTCTTTGTCAAAGCGGATATCTTCTTTAATCTTCTCCTGCGGAAGCTGCCGAACTCCAAGTTCCAGGTTCGTGGCATCCAGCCTAACGTTGCTAATGACCAGGCGTAGAGTGCCAACCAAAATTGGATAAAAATATTGCTGGATAGCTCCAACAGCAATGTTGGTAGGAGTAGCATCGTTGTTAGGGGCTGGAATGACAATAGACAATCCTGCTTCTTTGTTCCTTGTTACACCAAATGTGGCGCAGAACTTATCTATTTCCCTATCGTCGTCAATCGGTAGAGCAAAATATCTGTCAGACCCTTTTGAAGCAAAGATGCCAAAGTAGCCATAGGGAGTGTAGTTTACGCCGTTAACTACATGATGTTTGAGTACAGATTGCCCCATCAAATAGCGTTTGCCGTCATTGGCGCGGCAGGTTAAGCCGAAGAAAGTTGAAATTTCTGAAATGGCGGGGAACACAGTTTTTCCAAGGCCCCATCGTCCGCGCGTACTTTCAGCTTTTCCACTTCGTCCAACATTACGCCAAAAGTAGTAGAAATTCTGACCTGATTGGGGAGCGTCGAAATACGGAACATCCGTGTCTCCCTCCAAACCAGTTGTGTTGTAGTCCTCCACAACTAGAAATTTCATGTCCTTTGAGAGGTCAGGCACGCTTATAGCTCCATCCTCAGTCGCAACAAGGTGAGGTGTCAGGCTTTCAATGTATTCACGATAATCGTCGGGTTTAGCCGTAATCCAATTGACTCGTACTTCTACTGTTGAATCGTCTAGTCGCGCGTCCAAAGCATTTTGAACAGCCTCGCGCACTAGAGCCTGTTCTAACCCACGAATGCTCCCTACAGTAAAGAATCCGCGCTGGATGGGGTCTTGTGCTATATAGCCAGGTTGATACGGTGGGAATACCCATTTTGGCATTTTTGCTGCTATAATCCTCGTTCCTCGACAGCATCATTTAAGCGTATCTTAAACACTTGTGGCAATCAATATTAGCCCTGTTCTCGCCATACAGTACAACGAACAATACCATATCATAAATTATTTGGAAAGTCGCCACGTACTTACTGAAAGGTTAGTCCGTTTTTATTCATCGGTTTCATATATCTTTCCGTCTCACCCGTTCCTGCCGACCTTGATCCTGCGCCTTAGCCGTATCGAACCGTGCCGACTCTTCCGCCAGCCGCCGATCAATCTCCGCTTTGTGGTCGTAGTAGAATGACCACGCCGCGTAAACCTCCGCCGGGGTCAGGTTGTAGTTCTCGCAGATACGCTCGACGGGCCATTCGGGATCGTTGATGAATAGCGACAGAAAATCGACGGTAACACCCTTCCCCACGATCCGATACTTGTCGGAGTTGGGTTTCCGCTCGATGTAGTTAATAGGCACAATCACATGCTCGGCCAATTTTATGCTCTCCAAATCTGGTTATACAGGTCAGTTTCATAGTTTGCAGCTTCGTGCAGAAACAGAATTTCTCTCACAACCGTGCCGATGTCTTTGCATCCCTCGCTCATCTTGAAGTAGACAATCCCGGCATGTTCGCGGGGCACAGTCTGCCACTGGGCGTGATACCTTTCAAAATCTGCATCGCAAGTCACCATGACGAGTCGGTTGGTTGAGGCATATTCAAGATGACTTTCATCATCCGCATCAGACATGCCCACGTCGCCACAGTGAATAATAGCAACACCTTTGTGCCGCAACTGGCGTACAGCTTCGATTGCAATATGCACGTCGGTGTAGAATCTTGGTGTTGACATCAAGCGTAATTCTACATGGGAAGTGTCTAGCCGTTCAAATCCGCTGTTATCGTTATAGTGAACATGAAATTTGCTCTATGTCTTCCTATTGGGTTCGTCGGTGAGTGACTGCGCCGCGCTAATAAGCGTGGGTGTGGTATGATCGTGTCAAGTAGACTACGAGTGCGGAAACGAATATGATGAGCGATGTTGAGATCACGCTCAAACTCCCCGAAGAACTGGTAAGGAAGTCAAGCGGCGCGAAGCGGCAAAGCGCTTGCTTGAAATAGGGGAAAAACTGAGCGCATTACCCAATGACATGAAATCCACCGGCGAGGCGATCAACGCGACGCGGCGTGCCTATTGGGATGCGAAATCCCAGGACAAATGATCAGCGCCGTCTCACCCGTTCCCGCCGCTCCCCATCCTGCGCCTTAGCCGCGTCGAATCGCGCCGACTCTTCTGCCAGCCGCCGATCAATCCCCTCCAGATGGTCTCTGAACGCTGAGTCCTCATGGCTCAGTCCTACATCGTCTGCCAGGCGGGAGGCTGCCAACGTCAGGCCGACGAACAGCCAGAACATCAGGCCCGCGCCGTTGAAGTCGATATTGAAATAGTAGTGGTCGAAGATACCGCTGACCATCGCGCCGACCATGCCCGCCGTGAAGCCCAACCACACGTTGAACAGGTCGGGCCTGCACACCAGTCGCCGCCAGCGCACCAGCCCGTACCGGAACACTTCGGCCATCGCCAGCAGGAACAGCGTCAGGCCCACCAACCCTGTGCCGCCCGCGATCTTCAAATAGAGCATGGAGACACCCAGGTAAATGTCTCGATCCGGCGTGCCTGTGAAGCCCACGCCGATGATCGGGTAGCGCCCGATCAGGATCAGCGCATCCTTATACTCACCGAGCCGCATTTGCGTGGAGAGGTCTTGCGCCGTTAGCCCGTCACGGAAGCTGTCGATGTAAGACTGTGTGAAGGGCAAAAAGAGCGCCAGCACCACCGCCAGCACCATGACGCCCAGCAGCCAGCGGTAGCGCAGCACGGCCACAAACGCCGCCGCTGCCGCCAGCGCGATCACCGCCCCACGCGACTGGGTGAGCACCAGCGTGGCCCCGATGGGCGCAAACAGGAGCAGCGCCAGCCAGCGCCTTCCGGTGACGGGCCGTTCGGCCAAGATTTGCGTGCCAGTCAGCGCGCCGACCAGCAGCAGGAAACCGCCGTAAGCATTCGGATCAACCCACGTGCCAATGGCTCGCTCGGCCAGTTCGGGGTTGTCATCTCGATAACGGATCACACCGCCAGAAGGATACCCGAAGCGGCTCAACGAGTTCAGTATACGCTCGGCGGTAGCGTCGTTGATCAACACCAGGATCAGCCCGATCAGAGCCTGCACTGCCCCGACCAGGATGAACACCAACGCAATCCGGCGCAGGGTGCGCACATCGCGGGCCACATCCACAATCACGATCCCGGTGATCATGGTCAGGATCAGTTCGACAAATTTGCGCAGGACACTCGGCGTGGGCGGTGCATTGACCAACCCGGCCACGAAACTGAAGAGCGTGAACAGGATGAACACGGCGATCAGGGCGTGCGCCGGGACGAGCCGGAAGCCTTCGCGCTGCCCGGTCATCCACTGGAACAGGTACACCAGCAGGAAGCTGCCGAGCGCGATGTCGATAAAGGTCGGAACGAGCGCCACCTTGACCGGGAGTGTGGCGAAGGGCAGCAACGCCACCGTGCCGATTGTGACGTAGAGCGCCGCTTGCAGATCGGTCAGGATGTACAGCCCGGCGGCCACGCCCACAATCGCGCCGAAGGCGACCACCGGCCCGCCCACCACCAACAGCAGGCCAATGATCCCGGCGCTGGTTCCCAGGAACAGCCCGATCAGCGCCGCGGTAAGGCGGCGATCAGTGTTGAGCCGGGTCTGGATTTGCTCTGCGGACAGCCAGCGCAATGCTGATTCCTCCCGCCAGGATAAGCGTCAGGATCGAGATCAACGCTCCAAGTGCGTAGGACTGCGGTTGAAAGCGCAATTGTACCGTGTGATCGCCTGCGGGCACGACCAGTGCCGTCAGCGCCGTGTCCGCACGGAGCAAGGGCGTGGGCTGCCCGTCAAGCGTGGCCTGCCAGCCGGGATAGTAGACCAATGACAGGCACAGGATAGCCGCCGAGGATGATTTTGTCTGAACGCTGATCGCCTCCGGCGCGAAGCTGATCAGGTCGGCCTGCCCGCCCTGCGGGGTTTCGCCAGGCAAGGCTACGCCCGGCTCGGCGGGCAAGATCACTGTGTTGCGTGCGTCGTAGCTCGGATCGCTGAAGATGCCCAGCGCGGCGCTGTCGTCTGGCTCGATCCAGGTGCGGTAGACCAGGCGCGCAAACGGGCGGGGATTGTCCAGACGGTGCAGGTTAACCGGCCCCTGCGGATCGTCGCCCTTCGCCACGATGGTGCTTGGCACGGTCAGCGCGGATCGATCCGTCGGCACGTAGCGCACGGCCAGTGCTTCCCAGGCGCGTTCCGGCGGCAGCTTCAGCAGGCGATCCACGCTCGCCAGGCGCAGCGGGCTTGTCCCCTGGATGTCCATCACACCGTACAACGTGCCGTAATTTTCGCGCACCGTGCGCGTGCCATCGACACGGTAGACGCCAGGATCGGCCAGGATGGCTTGCACCAGAGCAGGCATTTTGAGGCGCTCGGCGGGCGGTTTCGACTCAAGGTTCGGGTTAGTGCGTCCGAAGCTGAACAACTCGAAGACGACCAACGCGATCAGGGCAGCGGGGCGCCAGAGAACCTCACCCCCCGCCTCCTTGCCAGCTGGCGAGGGGGAGTCGGTTGGTGAAGCGTCGGGTTCGGATCGACGAGTCAAAGGTATCAGTAGCACAGCGTTGAGGACGGCAATGAGCAGGCTGAACGTGACCAGCCCGACGCGCTTCCCATCTGCGCCCGGCGTGGTCAGCCAGTTGACGAATAAAGCTGCGTCGAGGGCAAAAGTGACCAGGACGATCAGGATCAACAGGCGCCGAAAGAGGCCGCTCTCACCCCCTCCCTGCTTGCGGAGAGAGGGCCAGGGGGTGAGATTCGCCGCGCCCAACCCTGCCAGGAGCGACGCGGCGATGGCGATCACGTAGGCGGCGCGCTCCTGCCCGCGAAACAGGCTGAAACCTGGCACAAGATTGTAGAACAGATCGTAGACAATCGTGTTGTGGCCGAAGCTCAGGGCCAGCGCCACTGCCGCTACAACTAGCCAGAAGATCGCGCCCTCCACGCGCCGCCAGATGGCGTAGATTGCCAGCGCCAGCCCCACAACGCCAAAGTACAGCGGCGACCACAGGCTGAGGAAGCCGGGAAAGATCATCTGCGCTACGTCGTAGAACGGGAAGCCGTTGCCCATCGCGTCGAAGTTGAGGGCAGTGCGTGCCGTGAGCTGCGTGTACTCCCAGCCTGGGATCAACTGCACCGCCGCCAGCCCCGCGCCGATCAGTCCGAAGATCGCGGCTCCGCCGGCGAAAGCCGTCCAGGGGCGGCGCTGCTTGATCACACGGTAGCCGAGATAGGCCAGCGATACGTAGCCCAGGAACAGCGACGTTTGAGGATGTCCGGCCAGCAGCGAGAGCGCCAGGGCCAGCCCGGCGACGGCGAACCAGGGCCAGGCCATTCTTTCGTAGCGCGCTGCCTCGTGAAGGCCAAGCAGCGCCAGAGGGAGCCACACCCCCGCCTCCATGACTGCCAGTTGTAACTGCGGGTAGCCGGTCAGGTAGCCGCCATAGGCGAAGGTAATGCCCGCCACCAGCCCACCCGTCACGCCGTGCGGATTGCCCAGGCACAGCCGCCGGATCAGGGCATACATCAGCAGCGACGCAATCAGCGCGTGGGCGACCATTTCCTTTTGCAGGGCATCGTACATACGCTGCGGCGTCGATCCGCCGCTGGCATTCAAGAGGGCAATGGTCAACAATCGTGGTGGGTAAAAGACGGCGGCCTGTGTGTCGGCCAGGAAGGGATGTCCGCCATTGTTATACGGGTTCCAGAGCGGCACTTCGCCATGTGCCAGCCGGGCCGCCTGGTAATGAGCGAACGAGACGAACTGCCCGGAGAAGTCACCTTCAACAAGCGACTGCTGGTTGGCCGGGTTGGGCGTGAGCAGCCGCCAGTAGAACAGCCAGCACAGCAGCGCCAGCAGTACCAGGCTGGCGAGATCGGCGGAGCGGAGAAGGCGCAGTTTCAAGTCCACGCCTCAGCCGTGACCGTTCTGGCATCCTGGATGCTGCCCGTATTGACCGGTTCCAAAACTCGCATCCTTCCGCTACTCGATGATGATCGGAGTTTGCAAGACAAGCGAATCGCCACCCGCATCGACGGGCAGACGGCTGCCGTCTCCGGCACGATACAGGCCGACAACGATCCGGTATTGACCGGGCGCTGTGTCGGCGGGTACAGTCAGCGCGTGCGGGTCTTCAAAAGGCTGGTTCACGGCCCAGGCCGAAGTCGGGTAGTGGCCGTAATAGGGCTGCCCGTCACCCGGCGCGATCATCTTGCCAGCCGGCGTTTCCAGGTGGACAAACACCGTGAAATCCTCGTAGACCTGCGACAGCGCTTCCCAATTCAGGTTGACCTGGATATTTTCGCCCGCCCGGAGCGTGCCGCTGGCCGGGTACAGCGTATAGCCGTTGAACCCCAACGCGCCGCTGAAAACGGCCCGCTGCACGGTGGCAGGTTGCGGCGGCGGATCGGCTGAAATGACCGTCCCGCCGCGCAAGATCAGAGCATCTAGCGGCTTGCCTTCAACCGTCACCGGCTTGAGCCGTTCTTGCGTCTTCAAGTCCCACCACCCGAACTCGATCATGGGCTGCATCGGCGCTTCCGCTGTCAAGTCAATCGGCAGTGGATAGGTATCGGCGTAGATGCGGCCAGCCTGCCAACTGCTCGTGGTCAGGTTGCCACGCCCCGGATACGAGTCGATTTTACCCACCTCGCGCCCGGTGCGGTCATAGGCGGTCAGGTACAGGCTCAGGTTGCGCGTATCCGGCTGACCCTCGTAATAAACGGTGATTTGCAGCGGCTGGCCTGGCCGGATCGGAGCCGGATCGACCTGGAAGCCCACCACGTCGATTTTATCGAAGTGGACTTCGATGGGTACAGCGCCGTCAGGCAGGCGCGCGACAGTCGGCGGCGGCGCATAGCGCGGGATGATCGTCAGGAACGGACTGAGCGCCGCGACAACAAACATGACCAGAGCGGGCGCGAAGGCGAGCACCTCACCCCCCAACCCCCTCTCCACCCTGTGGAGAGGGGGAGTCAAAAGGCGGGGCATGCCCCCCCGGTTCCCCCTCTCTGCTTGCGGAGAGGGGGTGAGGGGGTGAGGTAAATACTTCCCGACCACCACCGCAACCCCGCGCCCAACTGCCATCCAACCAAGCGCGGTCAGTGTGGCGATGGCGGCGATGGATGGCAGCAGCAGGCGGCCCTGCGTGCCCGGCGTCATGCGCGTCCAGTTGATCAGGCTGACAAAGGTCACGGCGAATTGCAGGCCCAGGATGCCAACCGGCAACAGAAAATCGAAGCGTCGCGCCCGCAGTTCGCCCACTGCCCAGCCGATCCCGCCCACCAGGGCCAGCCCGGTCAGGATGTCCATCAGCGACAGGAACCACTCCGGCCCGATCACGTTCAGCCAGCCGAAGAGCGCCCAGAAGCTGATGCGCAGCCCCTGCATTTCGTTCAACATCACGCTCAGGGTGTACTCGTTCTTGCGGGGCTTGATGATCTGGATCATGACGTTCAGCCCGGTCAGGTCACCGTACAGTTGCAGGTTGCGCACGTACCACCAGGCGGCCAGGAGCGCGAAGGCTGCCACAGACAGCGCCAGCGCAGTCACAACTTGCCGCAAGGTCATATGGCGTTTCACAAGCAGACAGGTCAGCAGCGCGCCGTACACCGCGTACAGCGTCAGGCCGCTGATCTTGCTCAGGCTGGCAAGCGCCAGCGCCACCGCCAGCAGCGCGCCACGTCGAAGGGTGAACCCTTCCTGGATGATCGCCAGCATCAGCCACATCGAGAGGACAGCCAGCAGGGTCACCATGCTGTCGTTGTTGACGCTGCCGTTCATAAAGAGGAACATCGGGTTGAAGGCGGTGAAAGCCATCGCCAGCCGCGCCACGCCCGGCCAATTCGGGACCGCCAACCGCGCCGTGCGATACACGCCATACAGCGTCACCGCGCCAAGCGCCACGCTGAACAACCGGACAAGGTGGAAGCGCAACGGGATGCCCTGCCAGGGAAAGGCGTCGTAATCGGTGTGCAGAAAGAAGTTGTTGTTGATCGCCGTCACGCCGATGCCGACCCGCGCGTGCGGATTGATCTTCAACGGCTCCGGCACGTAATCGGCGGGAATGAGCCGAGCGACCAGCGACGCCGCCAGATAGTACAGCGGTGGCTGGCTGCCTTCCTGATACCAGGGTGTGCGCACCGCCGGGTCCTGGTAGGGCAGGTCGCCAAAGTGCACGACGCGCTGGATGTAGGCGAAATGGAAGTTCTCATCCGGCGACTCGAACATGGGCACAACAGCGCTGTACAACGCCGCCAGGACAACGTAAACGATCAGCATGATGGCGGAGAAGGAGAGACGGCGCATCTAGAAGACTTCCGATGGCGGGGCGGGTGTGATCCTCACCCGGCTCAGGGACACAAAATCGTCGGCCTCGCCGCCGTCGGGCGTGATGACGCGCAGGCGCTGGAAGTTGTTATTGGCGGTCATCCGGTACATCCCGGCCACGATCTGCCACATCCCCGGCGGCGCGTCGTCATGGATGGTGAAGGTGTGCTCGTCCTTGACAATCTCACCTGGTTTCCAGGTCGTCGTCGGGCGAGTCCAGGCGGCGGGCATGGCATCGTCACCGCCAAAAACACGGGTCGTGTTCGGCTCCAGAATCTGCGTAAAGACGCGGTAATCGGTGGTCAGCAGGTGCATGGCCCGCCAGTAGAGCGTGATCGTCACCTTCTGGCCGGGGTACATCACCAGACTGGACACGTCGTAGCCGACCAGTTCCGCCTCGCCGCCGAAGTTAACGCTCATCGGGTTCGGCATGCCGAGGCTCGAGTCGCGGGGCAGGAGTTGGACAGTGCCGAGGTAGGCGCGGTTGTCTGCGGTCACGTTTGGGCCTGTGGCAATCATGCGCTCAGAAGTCGGTGAATTGAGATCGTAAAAACCCAGGTAGGCGCGGAGCGTTTGAGGCGCATACGCATAAGCAGGGATATAGATCGAAAAGTGATTGTACCAGAAATCCTCTGACAGTTGGCTTGTAGCTTGCAGTCCCTGTCTTGGGTAGACATCGCGTTGTGCGATAACTACGCCACCATCGTTTTCCAGATGGATGAATATGCTCCAATCCCGCTGCACCCGGCCTGTTGCCACAAAGGGTAAATCGAAACTGAGGAATTCGCCTACCCTCACCTGGCGGACATTCAGACCTGCGTTAGCAATCAGCTTGATTGATGGCTCTTTTTGATCTGGCTCTTTGAAGGCCACTGTCGTGGGCGAAAAAAAAGATGTCCGGCCCTCGGTGTTGTGGGACAGAGTGCGGCTGACTTGCCCAACATCATAGGTGCTGGATAGGGCAGACAAGGCAAGAACCGCCATCACAACAAACCATAAGGTCGTAGTAGCCGCTAATCGCCACCTGATGAGCGGCAAAGGCCGCCCCAACCGCCACAGCCCCACGGCCATCCACATGCTGATTGGCGCAATGGCGCTGAACATGAGCCGCCCCTGCGAGGCCCACGTCGCGCTCGTCCAGCGCAGCAGGGACACAAACAGCACCACGATCCAGATCACGGTCACGGCGCGGCCCAGCAGGAGAGCGCTATCAACCTCACCCCCTGCCCCCCTCTCCAACTGAAGAGAACCGATTGGCGAGGTGTCACGCCCCTTCTCCCCTCTCCACCTTGTGGAGAGGGGCCGGGGGTGAGGTAAAACCCCGATCACCAGCCCCACCGTCGCCAGGGCTGCAATCGCGTTGAAGATCGTGTACACCGGGTCGGGCAGCGGCACGTTGACGCCGCCGAAGAAGCCCCAGTAGCTCATCAGGAAGGTATGGCGTTCGCTCCAGAGCTGCGGCAGGTTGGCCGGGATGGTGCGCGGCCCGACGATCCTGATAAACATATTCAGCCCGGTTACGTCGCCGTATAACTGCGCGTTGCGGACGTACCACCAGCCCGCGATCAGCACGGTCAGCGCCCCGGTGATGAGCGCGCCGCGCACGAAGGGCCGCCAGTTTTGGACGCGATAGGCATTGATCGCCAGCGCCAGCGCGATCAGCGGCAGCAGGAAGCCAATGTTGAACTTGGCGAGCATCCCTGCCCCGGCCAGCGCGCCGATCAGCGCCAGTTCACGGGTGGAGGGTGTATCGGTTCGTTTCAGCAGCCGCACGATGATGACCAGCAGCACGCTCGCCAGCGCGTTCGACAGATTGTCGTTGTTGACGCTACCACTGATGAACAGGAACATCGGGTTGAAGGCGGTGAAGGCGGCGGCGGCCAGCGCCAGCCAGCGCGGTTCAGGGAACAATTCGCGGGTCAGGCGGTAGGTCATGCAGACCGTCGCCGCGCCTAGCGCCACCGAAAGCAGCCGTACCAGATGCACGGCCAGCACCGTCCCGCGCCAGGGAAACGACTCTACCGCCGGATCGTGGACGATCATGTTCACGTTGCCGTCCGGCACGACCACGCCAATATCGGCGTGGGGATTGATGCGTCGAACCTTGTCCAGGTCGGAGGTGTCGATCCAGAAGGTGAGCGCCGCGCCGAGCATGTAGTACAGCGGCGGCTGGCTGCCCTCCTGTCGCCAGGCCGTCGAAAGGGCGGGGTCTTGCACAGGCAGTGCCAGCGCGTGATCGGCCAGATACTTGACCATCGGGTAGTGCCAGAGTTCGTCCGACGCCTCGAAGATCGGCGTGATGACGCTGTAAAGGCTGCCGAGGACGAGATAGGCGACGAGCAGCACGAGCAGCGGTTTGTTGACCTCACCCCCAACCCCTCTCCACCCTGTGGAGAGGGGGGCCAATCCGCCGGATCGCGCCAATCGGTTCCCCCTCTCCGAATTCGGAGAGGGGGGCAGGGGGTGCGGTGAACTTCTTCCTATCAACGCCAATCCGAACGATCTCCGATGATTTCTCGATAAAAGTCCGCCGTCTGTGCCGCGATCCGATCCCAGGTGAACTCCTGCGAGAGCGCCTTCGCTTTCGTGCCCAAACGCTGGCGCAGCGCACTCTTCACGCTTAATTCGCGGATGGCGGCGGCCAGCGCTTCGGGCGTTTCGGGCGGGATGAGCCGGACGTTCACGCCGTCCTGCACCTCCGGCAACTCGACGGCGGGCCGCGTCGTGACAATCGCACAGCCGTGCGCCAGGGCTGCCATGAAGCTCCCGCGCCGCAGCGAAACGCCATCGTTATACGGCAGCGCCACCAGATCGCACGCCAGCAGATGCGCGCTCACCTGCGAATCGTCGGCAAAGCCCGTCCATTGTACCCGCGATTGCAGGTTTAGCTGTGCAATCAGACTGTCGATCTGATCGGCATAGGCCGCATTCGTCGGGTCGCTGCTGCCTGTGCGCCCGCCGATCATCAGTAGCCGCACATCAACGCCCTGATCAACTGCTATAGCAACCCCCCTGAGCAGTGTATCGACGCCCTTGCTGGCGTTCATGAATCCGAAATAGCCGACCAGGATCGCGCCCTGACGAACGCTCAGTTTGTCTCGCCATGCGGCGCGATCATAACCCGCTGGCGGCTCAACACGGATATTCGAGCCAATCGGGATACGGCACAGGCGTTTGATCCTACCCGCTGCTTGCAACTGCTGCTCATCCTGGCGATTGGTGGCGATCACCCCGTCAGAAGTGCGGGCCAGCGCCAGCAGCGCCCGGAACCGAAGCAGCCCCGCCTTCGGAAACAGATATGGCACCAGCAGATCGTGAAAAGTCGTGACGACAGGTATACGCCTTGTTCCCCCTCGCCAGTTGGAGAGGGGGGCAGGGGGTGAGGTCAACACGGGGAGCCAGTGCACCAGCGGGGCCATCTGGAAGGCGGCAGCCTCGTACTGGATATTGATCACGTCGAGGTAGTGGGCGCGTGCCCAACGCCGCGCATCAACCAGGCTGGTGATATTCCAGTCGCCAATGCCCTGCACCTGAATACCGGATTCGTCGCTGCCCGCCGCCCGCCGATCTGTCAAGATATACAGTCCGTGACCCTGCTGGACGAGCGCCGCCGCCAGTTCGCGGCTGAACGCGCCCACGCCGCCCTGCATGGGTGGGTACTCCCCGGTGATCAGTCCGATGCGCATGGTGGATGGAGAGAATGCCTAGTTTCCATTGAAAGCCAGCGAACGGATCACTTTCCAGTACAGGCGTGCCCGTTCCTGGCGCAGGGCGCGCTTGTGGCCGAGCAATCCTTTTGCCGACTCGATGAGCCACTGCTCGATATAGCTGGCAACCAGGAAGGCGCGCAGTGCAACCGCCGCCAGTGGGCCGTGAAACTTGCGGAAATAGTGGATTTTGCTGGATTGGAAGTAGATGTGCGCCATAGCCGACACCTGCTCGGTGCTTTTGCCGCCGTGATGGATGATCGCGGCGTCACCCAGGTACACCACGCGCCACCCGGCATTGCGAACCCGCTTGCACCAGTCCATTTCCTCGCTGAACATAACGTACTGCTCGTCCAGCCCGCCGATCTGCGCGTAGGCTTTGCGCCGCATCATCAGCGCCGACCCCTGTACCCAATCCACGTCGGCAATATCACCATCCGCGATGTCACGCGCGTAGTAGCGATCCAGCACTGCGCGCGGCGCAATGGGTTGCAGCCACGTGCTCTCGAACAGTGCGGTGGCGAAGGTGGGGAAGCGGCGGCGCGTGGACTGCGTTGAACCGTCGCTGTTCAGCGTGCGCGGGCCAACTACACCCACGTCGGGGTGGTCGTCCAGGTAACGCACCATGCGCGGCAGAGCGTCCCCCACGACTTCGGTGTCGGGATTGAGCAGCATCAGGTAGCGGCCTTGCGCCGCCCACAGCCCCAGGTTGTTGCCGCGCGTGAAGCCGATGTTGGTGGATTGCGGCAGGAACTTAACCCACTGATAGCGCTCACGCACCATCTCGACTGTGCCATCGCTGCTGTATGAATCGACGACGATGACTTCGATGTCAAGATCGCCCGCATGAGCCGCGATGCTGTCCAGGCAGGCAGCCAGGAACTCGCGCACGTTCCAACTGACGATGATCACGGACAGGTCGGCCATGCTACCCTTGTCCCCGCAATTGTTCTGACACAATCGCTCTATGGGAACTGTCCTCGACAAGTGTTGCAACTACCTTGTGAGATTCTACCTCCAAAGGGACAGTCATCCGAAATCTGAGCACAGGCAGGGCCAAACGCCCGCAGGTTGATCCGATCAATCCTGCTCAAAAAGGCACAGGCTTCGAGGCTTTCGACGCGGGGTGCAGCAAGCAGTCAGCCCAGGCGGTAAGCCTGTTTCGCCAGATCGTAAGCGCAGCTATGCATCATGGACGATGCATCCTCTTCATCGATGATGCTGCGCACGGTCAATCCCGCCAGCCAGTCCGCAGCGGCGCGCCGCCACAGATCGTGGCGGGCCGGAATGGAGGGAAAAGCGCGCGTGTCGTCATTGAACCCTGCGGTGTTGTACAGGCCAGCCGTCTCGATAACCTGGTCAAAATAGCGGCGCAACCCGTTGAAACTATCGTGGAACCACCAGGGCGGCCCCAGGCGCAGCGCGGGATAGTACCCGGCCAGGGGGGCCAGTTCGCGCGAATAGGTGGACTCATCCAGCGTAAACAGGATCAGCGTCAGGCGTGGGTTGGAGCCGAAGCGTTCGAGCAGTGGGCGCAGGTTGTGGGTAAAGTCCGTGCTGATCGGAATATCCGCGCCAGTGTTCGGGCCGAAACGCCGGAACCCCTCTGTGTTGTAATCCCGCAGCGCCCCGACGTGAAGCTGCATAACCAGCCCATCCTCGACGCTCATCCGCGCCATCTGGATCAGCATGTGCGCCGTGAACCGTTCCGCGTCGCCAGGATCGAGGGCGTTTTGGAGGGCGCGTGCAAAGACCTGCTCGGCGTCCCGATCCGATAACTCGTCGGTGTAGGGTGTCAGGGCAGCGTGGTCGGTAGCCGTCGCGCCAAGCGACTTGAAGTGGGCGCGCTGCGCTTCCAGCGCCTGGATAAAGTGGCGGTAGCTATCGACGGTAATGCCACTGGCTTCGCTGAGAGCATCAATGTGGCTACGCCAGTTGAGTGTATCCAGATTGATCACGGCGTCCGGGCGGAAGGTGGGCAGGATGCGTGCTTGCCAGCCCGACTCTCGAATAGCGCGGTGAGACTCCAGGCGGCTGGTCGCCGGGTCTGTGGTGCACAGCACTTCGATGTTGAATCGCTCGTACAGGGCACGCGGGCGGAAGGCGGGCGAAACCAGGCATTCGGCGATCTGCTCGTAAACCGCCTGTGCTGTGTCGCCGTTCAGCTTCTCCTTGACGCCAAAGACGCCTTCAAGCTCGTGCGTCAGCCACATGCCAGTAGGTGTGCCGCGAAACAGATAGAAGTGCTCGGCGAAAATTTGCCATACCCGTCGATGATCGGTCTCGACAGCCACCTTGTCGAGGCGTGGAATGCCCAGACTTTCCAGTGGAATGCCCTGTGAATACAGCATCCGGTAAACGTAGTGGTCGGGAATGATCAGCAGGTCGGCGGGCGTCCCGAAGGAGTAATCGGGATCGGCGAACATTTTGGGATCGACGTGGCCGTGCGGGCAGATCAGCGGCAGGGCCTTCACGCCCTCGTAAAGCTGCTGTGCGATCCGCTTTTGGGCAGGGTCGGGGCTGAAGTAACGGTCTTCGGGTAATCCCATGTGAGGTTTACCTTACCTGTTGGGCAGGCGAAGAATGTCGTCTGCGGTGGGCGGCCTAACGATTCTTGATGCTCATCACAAACTGCGTCGGCTTGACGAAGATCAACGCGATGACCACCAGCGTCATTGTACTGAGCATGTACACGACAGCCATGGCGTTCACCAACTGGTGGGCACGAATACCTGCGCCGCTTGCGTCGCCATACAGCGCGACGGCCAGCGTTTGCGAACTGCCTGTCGTCGCCACCAGGTAGGTTAGCTCGAAAGCCGCAAAGGTTCTGACCAGGGCAAGCACACCCGCCGCCAGCAGGCCGGGGACGATCAGCGGCAGAACGATGCGCCGGAACGTGCGAAAGCGCCCCGATCCTAACATGCGGCTGGCTGCTTCCATCGCCGGATCAACCTGCTCAATGAACGGCGTCAGGATGAAGATCACGAAGGGCGTGATCGGAATCAGGTTGATGAGCACGATGCCCACCAGTGAGCCGCCCAGCCCCAGCCGGATCAGCAGAGTCGCCAGCGGAATGCCATAGACGAGCGGCGGGATGAGCATCGGCAGCAGGAACAGGCCATACAGAGCGCCTTTGAGGCGAAACTGCTTGCGGGCCAGGACGTAGGCTGCCGGAAAACCAATCGCCAGCGCAATCAGGGTCGTGGCGATGGCGACAAAGAACGTGTTTTCCAGCAACTGTGTCATGTTGTGATCCTGGGCCAGGTCGCTGTACCACTGTGTCGTAAAGGCTGGTGGCAGCAGCGTCTTGAACCAGCTTTGCGCAAAGGAGTCGATGATGACCGTGCTGACCATTGCGATCAGGTTCACGATGAACAGCCCGATGGCCCCGTAAAACAGTATCTTGCCTGTCAGTCCGCTCAAAGAGACTCTGGGTCTGGTGGCCGCTGCGGGTGCGGCGTAAGTCTTTGCCGAGGTTGCCATCGTTACGCCCCCTTTCCTGCGCCCAGCACACTGGCCCGCGCCATCCGGTTGCGCAGCCACAAGACGGTGATCACGACCAGGAACTCGATGATGCCCATCGTGAAAGCGATGGCCGTCCCGTAAGCTGGATTGTTCTGTTCATACGCTGCCCGGAACGCCACGATGGACAGAACTTTGGTCAGGTCGTCGGGTCGCCCCACCAGCACTGCCGACGGGAAGACGGTGAAGTTGGCGACAAAATTGAGACAGAAGGCAATGGCGACGCCGGGCAGAATGAGCGGCCAGATGACGCGCCAGAAAGTTCGCCACGCACTTGCGCCAAGCATCCGGCTGGCCCGTTCCAGATCGGGATTAATGCCCGACATATAACCCAGGATCATCAGAAACACAAACGGGAAATTCTGGATAAAGAGCGCGATCTCAACGCCGATCCAGTTGTGAACCAGCGCCAGGGGCTGCTTGATCAGCCCGATGGCTTGCAGCGCCTGGTTAAACCAGCCCTGCCTGCCATAATACATCAGCATCGACTGCGCAACCATGACATTTCCGAGCGTGAGCGGCAGAATCAGCAGGGTCGTGATGAACCGCTCAAATCGGATGCCGCGCCGCATGTAATAGGCCAGCGGGATGCTGATCACAATCGAGAACAGGGTGACGGGCAGCGCCACCTGGAAAGTGATGCCAATGGCGTCGGACTGTGTGGGATCGTTGAAGAATTGCAGGTAATTGCTGAGGGTCAGTTCCCCTTCGGCTTTCAAGCCCGTGTGCAGACTCAGGTTCAGCCCAAACAGGAACGGCAGGATAAACATTGCCACGACGAAGAGCAACGCGGGCAGACTAAGCAGCAAGGCTTCCCAACTGATTCGCGGCTGGCGTCGCACATTGACCATCGCGCCCTCCCTATTGCCAGGCTGGCTCTCGATAGCGGGTCTTGACTCGGACGGCTGGTGGGGTATCGTCCATCGGGAAAAGCAGTAGCCGGTTCGGGCGGATGCCGAAGCTGAGCGGGCGCTCCAACTCGATAGGATGCTGGCCCCACACCAGGAGTTGCGTCTCTTCCTTACCCTCCAACCGCACCAGAATCTCGTAGGCTTTCCCAACAAAGTCCACCAGATGAACCGTGCCGCGCATCTGGTTCGTATCCGGCAACGGTTCGGCCAGCAGCTCGTCGGGACGTGAGACGGCCACGACTCGCTCGCCGGGCTGCCAGTTAGCGCTCCCTGCATAGGTCGAAGTGGCCCGGAGCGTGACACCTGTTTCCGTCTGGACGCGCCATTCGTCCCCGTCGCGCTCGACGATCTGGACAGGGAGCCGGTTCGAGTAGCCCATAAAATCGGCCACATACAAACTGTTTGGGCAGTCATAGATGGCCTGCGGCGTGCCAACCTGCTCGATGCGCCCGGCGCGCATCACCACGACCACGTCCGAGAGCGACATGGCCTCCGATTGATCGTGCGTGACGTAGATCGTTGTCAGGCCAAGCTGCCGGTGCATATTCTTGATCTCAATCCGCATTTCGTTGCGGAGCTTGGTATCCAGGTTGGAAAGCGGTTCGTCCAGCAGCAAGAGATTGGGTTCGAGAGCAATCGTGCGCGCAATCGCCAAGCGCTGCTGCTGGCCGCCGCTCAGTTGCGCGGGGAAGCGGTGGCCGAATTCCTCAATGTCGAGATGCACAAGGTCAAGCGCCCAACGCACCCGGCGCTCGATTTCCGCTCTGGGCATCGGGCGGTTTTCCAGGCCGTAGCTCACGTTCCTGATGACGTTCAGGTGTGGGAACAGGGCGTAATTCTGGAAAACCATCCCGATCCCGCGCTTTTCGGCAGGGATGTGGTGAATAGGTTGGCCGTTCAGGATAATGGCCCCCGCAGTCAGGTCGAGCAGCCCGGCGATGCAGTTGAGCGCCGTCGATTTGCCACAGCCGCTCGGCCCCAACAGCGAAACGAACGTGCCGCCCGCAATTTCCAGGTTAAAGTCAACCAGCGCCTTCGCCGTGCCGAAAGCACGTGTCATCCCCTGCAACTCTAGTTTCTTAATTTTTTCCATCGCCGATCCCCGATACGTACTCGAAGGACTACATTTAGTGGCGGCGTATCCGGCCTCGCTGTCCTGGATGAGCCGGATACAGCCGCACAAAGTCTTGCAGCCGAGGCTGCTTATTTGGCGGGCGTCGCCGTCGGCGGCACGGGCGTTGGGGCGGCCTTGACCTTGTTCTGGCCGACTTCCTTATCCCACCTGGCAAAGGCTTTGACCAGATTATCGGCAGTCAAGGGCAGCACCACTTTGACGTTCTTTGCCATGTCGTCGTACTCGGGGCGTCCAAAATCCTTGATCGCCTTCTGGCTGTCAGCCGGGGCCATCGATATATCGACGCCTTTGACCGCCGGGCCAGGATAGAAGTAACCCTTGTCGAAGGCGATGGCTTGTTGATCGGGTTTGAGCATCCAGGCCATCAGGTCGAGCACGACGGCCAGCCGGTCATTGTCCAGGCCCTTTGGAATCAACACGAATTGTGCGTCGCTGACGAAGGTGGTTCCGTCGAGCAAGGCCGTCTTGTAGTCTGGTGGCATGTTGCCCAGGACGCGCGGGTTGATGTCCCAGCCCATCGTGCTGACCATCATGGCCCGTGTACCGTTGGCGAGTTCGGCGATCACGTCGCCCGTGCGCGAAGGATAGTACTCAATGCCCGCATCGATCTCCTTCAAGAAGGCCCAGGTCTTTTCCCAACCGTTTTCCGGGTCCTGTGGGTCTTTGTCGCCGAGCAGGTACGGCAGCCCCATCAGGAAGGTGCGGCCTGGCCCAGAGTTGGCCGGACGCGCATAGATGAACTTATTGGGGTTATTCTTGATCCAGGTCTTCAGCTCGTCGATGGTCTTGGGCGGCGTCTCGACCTGCGAAGGATCGTACTCGATCAATGGGCCGCTTGGCGTGTAGACCACGCAGATCGCATAGCCCTGCGCCAGGTCGTTGTAGGCCTTTGCGCCGGGCAGGTAGTTATCGTCGAGCTTGGGGAATTTCTCACTGAAGTCGGGCAGGATTTTCATCCAGTTGCCCTGCGCTATGCCCGATGCCACGCCGTCATAACCGCTCAGGACGAGCGCTGTGTCGATCTTGCCGCCATCGATCTGGGCCTTGATCCGCCCCGGCAGATTGGGCGCTGTGTCGGTGATGTATTCGACGCTGGAAACCTTGTCCGGGTTGGCCTTGACATAGTTGTCGATCATGGCCCCGGTTAGCTGTTTTTGCCCCGCCACATCGATGATCTGCAACGTGACCGGCTTGGACGGAAACGGTGGAATTTTGCTCGACTGTGCTCGTGTCGTGATTCCGCTGCTTACCAGCACCGACGCGAACACGGTGAGAACCGCCAGACTGCCGACTACCGTAAGTCTCAATAAACGCTGCATTCTTGCTGCTCCTTACCTAAACAAAATGTCGTAACTATCCGGTGAAGCCAGACGATCAGCCGATTGACACCTCCTTTCCCACTTTGAATTCGCAGATTAACCCCTGGCGCCACAGGATTCACGTATTCGCAGCTTAAAACCCAGTGTAATGCACTGGGGATCGAGCGGTTTCTTGGCTTTAAGTGACTCCACAACCATACGTGCTGCAATCCGTCCGGCTTCAGCGATGGGCATTTCCAGTGTCGTCAGCGCCGGAATGGTATACGCGGCAAAGGGCGGGTCGCCGATGGTAACGACTGCCAGATCGTCGGGGACTTGCAGCCCGGCATCGTGCAGTGCCTTAAGCGCCCCAACGGCCATCATGTCGCTCGCCACGAAGCAGGCGGTGGGCGGCCCAGAACGCTTCTTGATCCTGGATGCGAGTTTGAGGCCCGCCTGGTAGCCTCCCTCAAACGTGTAGTGCCCGTCTAGAATCCAATGTTCCGAGATCGGCAGCCCGTGTTCTTCGAGTGTGGAGCGCCAGCCCTGATAGCGCCCGAAGGCACTTTGCCGTCTGATCAGTGGGTCGTTGCTGAGGGGGCCGGTAATGGTGGCGATGCGAGTGTGGCCCAGGCTGATAAGATGTTCGGTTGCCATTCGCCCGGCTGAATCTTCGTCCAGCCTGATCTGGCTTATTTCATTGGAGTTGAGGTCACGGTTGATGACAACAAACGGGATACCTGCGTCGCGCAACTGCAACAGATGATCCACCGGGAAGCGCATCGAGAGCGACATGATGATGAAGCCATCCACCTGCTGCGCCCGCATGGTCTCGATAGCATTGACTTCACTGGTGGCGTCGCCCGCGCTCGCCAGGAGGATGTGGTAACCTTCCGGCTGGAGGACTTCTTCAACTCCCTCCGTTACAGGAATAAACAAAGCATTTTGGAGTTCGGTGATGATCAGCCCAATCGTAGCGGTCTGGCGCTTTACCATGCTGCGGGCAATCGCGTTGGGACGATAGTTCAACTCCCGCGCTGCTGTCAGGATCAGGTCGCGGGTTGCCGGGCTGACGTGATCGTTATGTCCGTTCAACACGTAGGAAACGGTGCTGACGCCCACGCCTGCCCGTTTAGCCACGTCCCGGATCGTAACTGTCTTGTGTCGCATTGTTTTGCTGAATAACATTTAGGTGAAACGTTTCCGTGAAACGTTTCACCTAAAGTACAACACATTTATCCTTCTGTCAAGCAGGTTATCACAAAGACATCACTGACAGCCTCTTGACGTTTTGTAGGGCGTTTGTACTTCCGAGCCTTCAACGTAAACCTTCAGCCTACTCTTTGCGGCGCTGAACTTGAGTTGTGCCCATCGATTTTCTTGACAGAGGCTCGGACTCGGCTATACTGTTACTAGGAAACGTTACAATAACGTTACAAGTAACGTCACCAGAAGTAACGTGCCACCATCGCAGAAAGAATATTCCAGGATATAAGAAGGGCCAGATTTTGACATGCCGAGCGGATTTGGCGGCACAGCCGTCAATGAGCCAGGCAGTCCGCAAACTGAGCGGTCAACCATTGGACTGATGACGGCCCACCGTCCACACTGTCACCATTTTCCTAGCCGGCTTCCCGTCGCGGCCACTGTGCTCATCTCGCAGGCGTGTGAGGCCGTCGTCAGAGCGCCACGTCTGGTTAATTTAATAAGGCAAGGGGCACGACAATGATTTTGAAACGGTTCATTCTTGTAATGGGTATTATGCTGATGGCCGGAACAACCGTAACCACTGCCCAGGATGCTACCCGCTCGATGCGCGATCTGGCCGACCTGAACCGAATCCACATCGGCGCGGCAGTCTACGCGAGCCACCTGAATGATCCGGTTCACGCCGAGACTCTGGCCCGCGAATTCAACATGCTTACGCCGGAAAACGAGGCCAAAGCCTGCGAAGTCCAGAATCAACTGGGGGAGTTCGATTTTCGTAAGTTCGACAGATTGATGGCCTTTGCCGAACAACACGCGATGACCGTCCGGGGCCATACGCTGGTCTGGCATCAGTGCGTACCGTCCTGGTTGCAGAATGCGAAGTTCAGCCGCGACGAAGCGATCAAATTGCTACGCGATCACATCCTGACGGTGGTGGGGCGCTACAAAGGGCGCATCCCAATCTGGGACGTGGTCAACGAGGCGGTGGCTGACGGCGGCTCCGGGCTGCGTGAGACGCCCTGGAAGAGCCTGATCGGGGACGATTACGTCGAACTCGCTTTCCGCTTTGCCCACGAAGCCGACCCGAAGGCGCTCCTGTTCTACAACGACTATGGGGCCGAACCCCTGAATGCCAAGTCGGACGCTGTTTATGCGCTGGTCAAAGATTTGGTGAAGCGCGGCGTCCCCATCCATGGGGTTGGGCTGCAAATGCACATTTCCGTAGGCGACGTGGGGCCTGGCAAGGCTATCGATCCGAAGGCCCTGGCCGAGAATATGCAGCGCCTGGGCGAACTGGGCTTGCAAGTCCAGATCACCGAGATGGATGTCAAGTTCGCGGGCAAGCCCACCGAAGACATCTTGAGGCGGCAGGCGGGTGACTTCCGCCAGGTGCTGGAGACCTGCCTGAACGTCAAATATTGCACCGCTTTTATCACCTGGGGCGTCACGGATCGGTTCTCGTGGCTGCGCAGCCCGCAATTCTTCAGTAATCCGGATGTCGAACCGCTACTTTTCGATTCCGATTACAAGCCAAAGCCTGCTTATTTTGCGGTGGTCGATTTGCTGGCTCGGCGGGCCGGAGAACCGCCACTACTCAGCGACGACCAGGTAGCCGCGATGGTGCAGGATCGCCCGGCGGCTGCCGTCACTCTCCCCAAGCCGACCAAGACCGATCCGGCCCAGCTTTCCCCGGACAGCGTTCCAGGCCTGGCGTACTATGCGCCCTTCCCCGTCTCGATCAAGCTGGATGGCGATCTTTCTGACTGGAAGAATGTGCCGCGTGTGACGGTTGACAAAGGCCCGATGCTCCCGGCCAATTCCGATACGAAGCTGACCTTTGCCGCTGCTGCCGACAAAACCAATCTGTATTTCATGGCCGATGTCCAGGATAGCAAGGTCGTCTACGGTACGCACGACCCCGCCAGCGAATGGTACAAAGAAGATTCTGTTGAGTTTTACATCAATGCCACTGGCGATCTGACGTTGACCTCGTATAAAAAAGGCGTGGCCCAGATCGGTATCCTGGCGGCGAATATTACCCACCCGCACAAACCGATCCTCGGCGGAGCTAACAGCGCCGACTCGAAGGTGAGCGTCGTGGCCGTTAAGACCGACAGCGGCTATCGGATTGAGGCTGCGGTCCCGCTGATCACAGAGGTTTGGAAGATCGAACCCAGACACCTGGGCCTGCTGGGTTTCCAGGCACACCTGAACGGCTCGTCTGGCGCAGACCGGGATACCAAGCTGATCTGGTCGGCTGCCGATACGCAGGATCAGTCCTGGCAGAACCCCAGTCTGTTCGGCCAACTGATTTTCTGGGACGTTGCGACCAGGTGACAGGTTGCCTGGAACCTCAACACCTTTCACCTGGCTGATTTGAGCGTCCGGCGCTTTGTCTTATTGCTGGCCGAACACAGATTTCAAGGCCAGATCGATCTTGATCGCGCAGTCCTGTCGCACAGTCCGCGAACCGCTTGCAGCAGCCCACCACATCCAATCATATTCAATTCCGGTTGGTTATAGGGTAAAATGATAGGTGTCTGATGATGTGATCACTGAGCCGGGACAGGACGATGACAAAAAGCACCTACTATGTGGACAAATCCGATTCTACGTCGATCCAGGCGATTATCGACGCCGTCGATGCGGGCGGGACGGATTATGAGGAGGCGATCCTGGCCGCGCTCACGCTGCATGATCGCTCGTTTGTATTAAACATGGATCATGTGGGGCTGGTGCAGACCACGCCGCTGCAAGACCCCTTCACCTTTGACATGGAAACGGATGAGCTGATCCTGTACACAGACGACCCCGCGACCCTGGTGGATGCCATTATCGAAATGGCAATGTACTTGCGTGGCTTCAATACGCTCATCGGCGTTGAGGACGACTGGAAGACCCAGTTGGCAATTGGCGCGTGGCGCTACGTGCGCAACAACCTCAAGGCGCAGCTTTATCTGATGCCGCCCGCCGAAAAGCAGTGGAGCGCCAGCCTGGAACCGGAGACTGTCGAACACTTCAACCTGATCTCGTTTGCTACGGTGGTCTTCCTGGCAGGCTGCCCGAACCTCGACGTGGTGTTCCCCGAAGGAACCAGCCCGCTGGTGGAAGCAGCCTACCATCGCCTTGTGCGGATGCTGCAAACTGTGGCCTACAACGTGGGCATCAACGATTTCCGCACCTTCAACCGCCGCCTGGGGCGTGCCGTATCGTGGATTGAGGAAACGTTGATGCCGAAGGACGCCACGCCCTTCGACAACCTGTTTGGCGATAACGCGGACGAGCTTGACGATCAGCTCTTCGACGAAGGGCCGGACGGGTGGGTGTAGGCCCCACCTAGCCTAAAATGCGCCTGACCTCGGCGGCAACAGCCAGGCCGAGCTTTTGATGCTCGCCCGGCTCGAAATGAATGCCGTCCAGGTCGCTGGATACGATCACCTTTGAGGTGTCGAAGAATTCGCAGCCCAGTTCTTCGGCCACTCGCCGGTAATGCTCGGCCAGGCGCTTAGAGCGCGGCACGGCGTCCTCAAACATGTCGGCATATTTGCTCAATTTGCCGACAGGCGGTGGGCACATGAGCAGTGCTTTGGGGGCGCTCTTGTTGTAGCCACATTCGCTTTGCTGAATCATTTTGATCAACACCCCTGCGCCCGCCGCGATGTCATAGGGTGACAGCGAAAAGCGCTTCTTCAGGTCGTTCGTGCCGAGCATGACGATCACCAGGTCGAGCGGTTTGTGGGTGTTCAGGCAGGGAATCAGATACTCTTTGCCATTTTTGTAGCCTTCGATGGGGTCATCCCAGACAGTGGTGCGCCCGTTCAGCCCCTCTTCGATCACCAGGTAGCCATCGCCTAGCGCGTTGCGCAGGACGCCCGGCCAGCGCACGTCGCGGGCCAGCCGATTATCTTCGATGGCCGGGTCTGCCCCCCAGGTATTAGAATCGCCGTAGCACAAAATAGTTTTCATGGTGGTATCCCTTGAAGAAGTCAGGAGACTGCCACCATTGTAGTCCACAACTTTCAGGCGACCCACATATCGTAGGTATATAGCAGTGCCAGCACACCCATCAGCAAAATGCTTGCCAGCGTCCACGCCCGGTCAAAGGCTTCGTGCTTTCCCAGGCGGCTCAGAAAGATGAAGAGGGATGGCACAGCCAGCACGTAGCGGCTCATGCTCTGGGCCACGCCGCTGGTAACAGAAACAATGACAACGAGCAGGCCAAAGAGCGCCACACCGGGGTAACGGCGCAGCGTCGCCAGGCACGCGACCAGCGCCAGGAATACCGTCCCGAACTCGATCAGGTAGTAGACCGCTGCCTGCGAGCCGTTTTGTCCCTGTAGACTCCTCAGCGCTTCCTGCCAGGCCGTGATCGACTTGCCGATCTGCAAGAGGCCGCGCGAGAAAAAGCTGGCTTCAACGGCGTTGAACTGCGTGCCAAGCAACTGCTGCCAGATCAGGAAGGCAGCCAGCGGAGCCAGCGTCAGCAGTCCATGCCAGATTACATGACGGGATGTCAGCGTTCCGCTCTGTCGTACTTCCACGATCCAGGCGAGGCCCAGTGGGACAAACAACAGCACGCCAACGGCACGTGTCCAGGCCGCCAGCGCCGCCAGCGCCGCTGCCAGCGCGAAACGCCGACATTTTAGCGCTGCCAGACAGCCAAAGGCCAGTCCAACAAACAACCCCTCGGTATAGACCTGTGCCAGGAAAAAGCCCGTCGGGAAGATAAGCAGATAGTACGCCGTGCGGATACTGCCCGATTCGTCCATGTCTGAACGTACCAGATAGTACAGGGCAACCATTGCACCCAGCGTTCCAAGCAGTGAGATCAGCACGCCCGCCAGCGTCGAGGTAGCGACAGACGTAAGGCCCAGCAGCGACAACGGGGCCATGACCACGCGCATTGCCATCGGGTACAGGGGGAAAAAGGCATAATTGAGGGGCAACCGGCTCCCGTCGCGCGTCCTGACCGTCCGGCTGGCGGGATCATCGTAGCCTGCTATCGAGATAGAGATGTAATACTCGGAATCCCAGGAGACCTGCGTATTCAGGAAGGGATCGAGCAGGTAGGGTTTGTTGTCCTGGCTGTGCAGGCCCGTTTCGTTGGGCGTCCAGTTCAGCGCATAATCGGGCCGCCTGGGCTGGAGCCGCCCCGGAATGAGCGCCTGGTAGGTGAACAGGATAATGGCCCAGGCCAGCCAGATCAGGATCAGAGTGACCAGCCATTGTCGGTCCCGCAACTTTGAAGACATAAATCGCTAACCTTCCAAGTCCCACCCAAATGGGAGCGCTCCCAATCAATACGTTGCTCAATTGTATTTTGTTCCACAATAAGATTCAAATGCGGCGGATGCGCCGGACTGTGCTTTGAAAATCACTCAAGTCTAGCTGTGCTCCGGCTTTCATCCACGCCTGCCCTGAACGCGAGCCAGGAAAGCCCTCAACTTCGTACAGCGCATCGGGGTCGAGGCCATCCAGGTAGATGAGCGGCAGTTGCGCCGGGTCGGGGATAAAGGTGCGGAAGGCAAACAGCACGCCCTCGGCGCGATCCTTGCTGACATATTGCAGGGCGGACAGGGCATGGTCGCGTGGGGAACGCAGGCGGTATAGATCGCCAAGCTGGACAATGTGCCGGATGTCTTTGTAGCGTGCGATCCATTTGGCGGCTTCGGCCCGCTGCGCTTCCGTCCAGCGCAGCAGGTGGCCGCCCACGCCGAGGGAGCCACACATGCTGACGTGGAAGCGAAATTCGAGCGAAAGCTGGTTGTTGAGCGCATCTGTGACCCAGGCTTCCATTGTGTTGGCCGGGAAGATGTGCGAGAAACCGTCCTGAATGAACAGGCGAGCCGTCGCGCCGGTGTTGTCGCTGACCCAGATTTGATCGGCGACCCGCAGAATACCCAGGTCGGCCCGCCCGCCACCACCGGAGCAGCTTTGCCAGATCACGTCGGGATGGCGGGTGCGCAGCGTTTCCCACACCCGATACAGCCCGTAGACGTAGCGTACCCACAGCTCGCGGGGGTCGCCTGGGGCATCGGGCCAACCCGGTTCGCTGACATTCCGGTTCATGTCCCATTTGATGAAGGCGATATTGTGATCGGACAGTAGTTTGTCGATCTGCCCGATGATGTAGTCCTGCACGTCGGTTCGGGCGAAGTTGAGGATCAGTTGGTTGCGCGATTCGGTGCGGGGGCGAGTCGGGAAGTGGATCACCCAGTCGGGATGCTGGCGGTACAGATCACTATCGGGGTTGACCATCTCCGGCTCGATCCACAGGCCGAAGTCCATGCCAAGCGCGTTGACCTTCTCGATCAGCGGTGTCAGCCCCCGGGGGAACTTGCGGGCGTCGGGCCACCAGTCACCCAGCCCGGCGTTATCCATCTCGCGGCCATGAAACCAGCCGTCATCCATGACGAACAGTTCGACGCCCATCTGCGCCGCGATCTCAGCCAATCGCGCCTGCGACTCCTCGTCCACGTCGAAGAACGTGGCTTCCCAGGAGTTGTAAAGCACCTTATGAATGGTGTGCCCGTGAGGGAGCACGGTGTCGCGGATGAAGTCGTGCAGACGGCGACTGGCGTCGCCGAAGCCGTCCGCAGTGTAGCCCGCGTAGCTGGCGGGGGTCGAGAAATGATCGCCTGGTGCCAGCCGCCAGGCGAAGTCCCAATCGTTCACGCCGAGGCTGATCCGCGTCGAGCTGAAGTCGGTCACTTCGGCAGAGAGCTTCCAGTTGCCGCTCCAGGCCAGCACGCCGAACCAGACTTCGCCCTGACGCTCGTCGGCAGTGCCCCGATCTATCGCAAACCAGGGGTTACTGTGGTGGCTGGTGGTCAGGCGGCGGCTCTCCAACGTTTTGATGCCAGGAACGAGCGGCTCTCGCTGCAAGCGCATTTCGTCGGCCCAGCGCCCTGAGACGTGAGTGAAGCGATACGTGTCTCCCCGGGGCAAATGCCACTGCGCCGACCAGACGCGCTCAAGCGTTATGGGTGTCTCTCCATCATTCGTAATGGTGGCGGCGCGCTCGATCAGATCATACGCCTCGTGGACGCGATAATGGAGCGTCACGCGCAGCGGATAAACGTCGTCGCACAGATGAATGTCCAGTGCGTTGCCCTCGCGCAGGTCGGCGGAGTCGAAGTGCAGCGCCAGGTCGCGCGTTCCATCGGCAAAACTGACCTTGAGACAAGGATCGATATACTTCAAGCCACCATAGGCCGGATATTCCTCCGGCGTCAGGTGCGCTGCGCCGTTGAAAGATACCCAGGGCATAGGATCGGGCGCGGGCGGATAATCCTCCGGGCGGGGCAGGCGCGCGCCCCAATAGCGATGGGCCAGCAAGCCCGCCGCGTTCAGCCCCAGGGCATAGCCGGTTGACTGCGTTTCCAGAATCCAACCCTGTTCAGTTGCGTGAATGGGCATGGGATACCACCTTATCCTGGCACGACTGCACCTCGCAGCGCCGCAACGCGGACAGCATGATTGTACATACGATCACGAAGGTGGCACAGAACTGCGGAGAAATTGTATTAACCCCACCCCCGGCCCTTCTCCGCTCCGCAGAGAAGGGAGCGCGACTACCGGGGCGGGGTATGAAGCCAAATACGGAGAGGGAAGATTAGTGGCGTGCTTCCCACTCACGCATGAGTTCCTGTAAGAATTCGCGCACGTCAGGATCGACCACGTCGCCTATCGCGTCATAATAGTGGCCGTCCACCTCGATGCGCACACCCAGATCGTGCGACGGGCGGAAGTGGATGCTGCGTTTGGCAAACTCTGGCGTGGTGGATAGCTTGAACTGCAAGAAATCCTCGACAGCATTGGCAATGCCGCTCGGCTGCTCCGGCTGCGTTGGCCCGGTCTGGCCGAGGGCTTGCTTGGCTACCTGCTTGAGCATGTGCGGCCTGGGCGGTTGTTCCGGTTCCGCGCTCAGGAGGCCCATCCGCGACTTCATACCACCCGCCGAGTTGGAAGGTGGCGGCACAACAGCCGACTCGTTTGCGCCCGTTATCCGCGCGGGCGCGTTGTTGACGATGGCCCACAGTTCGCGCACCACAGCCACGAAACGCCGCGACAGATCAGGATTCTGGATGTCGTTCATTGTCCGGTAGCGCTGGTCGCCCATCTGGATGATCAGGCTGCCATCGCTCAGGTCGCGCCACACACGCATCACTTCGACGGCATCGCCGAGGTTGACGTTCCTGGACTCCTGACTGCTGCTGTCTGTGGTTGCCGGGGCCATGGGTGTCTCCTCTACTGGTACGACGGCGGCTACCCAATCGGCGGTTTCCGCCGGAGCCGTAACTGATTCTTCGGGAATAACGTTGGTTGCCACCTCAGCCGGTTCCTGCTCGGCCAGCAGCGGCCCGGTGAGCATGTCGAGGTCAGGCTCAGGCAGGCTGCGCAGTTCCGCCGGAACCGTCCATTCGGCAGGCGGCAGGGGCCTTTCCGGCAGTTCGCCGCGCAGGAAGTTGCCGAGCGGCATACTGTTGGACTTGCCCGCCTGTGGGGCCGCTGCGCCTGCAACCGCCGCTGCTTCCTCACGACGCTTACGGCGGCGAGCAGCCGCGCGCCTGAAAATGATGACGATCAGCGCGACGTAGATCGCACCAATGCCAATCAGAAACAGCAGAATGCTGGTTACAAAAGGCAGCCGAAGGAAATCGGACAGATCCGAACCTGACATCGCCACAATCCTTTGCGTGTACGCCGTATGGCGCTGGCACGTCCTCTTGCACTAAGTATCGGATGGCTGACTAGGTTTGGCAAGTGGGACAAAAGTGTGTGCCGCGCTGCCCGACCCGAATGGTCATGATCGGGCCGCCGCACACAGGGCATGGCTGATCGTCGCCGCGCTCGCGGTAGGCGCGCAGATGATTCTGCGACTGGCCCCGGCTGCCGTCCGGCTTGCGATACCAGTTGATGCTGGCCCCTTCGTAGCGCACGCCATCGGCTAACGCCTGCCGAATGCCCATATACAGCCGTGCAACCTCGTCGTCGTTCAGGCTGTCGGCGTGGCGCTGCGGGTGGAGCCGCGCGATGTGCAGTGCTTCGTCCGCGTAGATGTTGCCGACTCCGGCAATGAACGCCTGGTTGAGCAGCAGGCTTTTCAATACCCCTTTACGGCCCTTCAGCCGTTTGCGGAATATGTCCAGCGTGAAATCGTCTTCCAGCGGTTCGGGGCCGAGATCGGGCAGCACGTCCTCTGGCTCGCTGCACAGGTACACGCGCCCGAAACGGCGCGAGTCCGAGAAGCGCAGCTCCTGGCCGTTGTCCAGCGGGAAGCGCACCCGCACCCATCGATCAAAAGGGTTTGGCTCGTCGGCGGGCAGTACGTAGAGATGCCCGGTCATTTTGAGATGGATGATCAGTGTATCGGCGCTGAGACGAAACAGCAGATACTTGGCGCGGCGGTTGATCGCTTCGACGCGCTGGCCCGCAATCCGCTGCCCGATCAGCACGGGATCAAGGTTCACCTGGCGGCCCGGATCGGTGGGAAACACCGCACCGGTGATCGTCCGCCCGATCAGTGGCTGGCGCAGGCTCCGCACGACGGTTTCAACTTCGGGTAACTCCGGCATGACTCTTCCAGTATCCAAACGTCCATTCCAGGCAGAGTTTAACCTGGAACGGGCAGTTGAGCGCGGATTCTGACGGCGTTTTAACAATGCGGGCCTCATCGTTTTGCCCTGTAATGCACGTCGCTTTGTTCGCGGAGGCGCTGCGCGGCCTGTTCCGGGGTGATGTCGCGCTGCGGCGTGCCAAGCAGTTCGTAGCCGACCATAAATTTGCGCACGGTGGCCGAGCGCAGCAGCGGCGGGTAAAAGTGGGCGTGCAAATGCCAGTGTGACCACTCGCCCTGGCTGACGGGGCGCGGATGGAAGCCCATCGAATAGGGGAACGAGACGCTGAACAAGTTGTCGTAGCGCACGGTCACGTTGCGCAGCGCGTCGGCAAGCCCGTTGCGTTCGTCGTCGCTCAGGTCGGCCATTGCGCTGATGTGCCGCTTACTGATCAGCATCGTCTCGAAGGGCCACACCGCCCAGAACGGGACGAGCACCATGAAGCTGTCATTCTGGTATACGATCCGTTCGCCAAGCGCCTGTTCCTGGGCCAGATAGTCGCTCAGAAGCGAGACGCCGTGCTGCTGCCAGTATTCGCGCTGCGTGTCATCTTCGAGCGCGACCTGCTGTGGCAGATGTTCGCTGGCCCAGATCTGGCCGTGCGGATGCGGGTTCGACGCGCCCATCATCGCGCCCCGATTCTCGAAGACCTGCACGTAGCCGATAAACGGTCTCTGGCCGATGTCGGCGTACTGTTCCACCCAGGCATCGACCACGTGACGAATGGTCGGCGTATCCATCTCGGCCAGTGTCAGGTCGTGGCGAGGTGTGAAGCATACGACGCGCGCCAGGCCGCGCTCGCTCTGCGCGCGCAGGAGCGGGTTGGGCTGGTAGTCGTCCGAAGGAATGTCTGGCAGCAGCGCCGGGAAATCGTTGTCGAAAACGTAGGTGGACTCGTACTGCGGATTGTGCTGACCATTGGCGCGGATGTTGCCGGGACACAGATAGCATGTCGGATCGTAGATAGGACGATCATCCCGCGGGGGCGTTTCAGTCTGCCCTTGCCAGGGGCGCTTCGCGCGGTGCGGCGACACCAGAATCCATTCGCGGGTGAGCGGGTTGTAGCGGCGGTGTGGGTGTTCGTCGAGGACTAAGGCCATGCGTTTCCCTCCGGTGACAGCCTCAATCTTAACATTTACACAACGAAAAGCACGCTATAATGTCGGCAGGCCGGAATTCGCGCGGAGTTACACATGAAATTGGTGGTCGCCATCATCCAGGATCGAGACACAGACCCCACGCTCCAGGCGCTGACCGGGCGCGGAATCGTCGTGACGCGCATCGCCACCTCTGGCGGTTTTCTCGTCGAGGGCAATACGACGCTCCTGATCGGTACGGACGAGTCCAAAGTCCCTGTAGTGACCGAAATACTGCGCAAAACCTGCCAGCGCCGCAAGCTGTTTGTGCCGATGGCTGCGGGGATTACCGACACAGCCTACGGATTGCAAAACCAGATTGAGGTTGAAGTGGGCGGGGCGACAATGTTCGTGTTTGACGTGGAGCATTTTGAGCAGGTGTAGGGGGATTGACCTCACCCCCTAACCCCCTCTCCAACTGGAGAGGGGGAACGGTTCAATCCAGTAATCCTCAGTGCCGCCCGTTTGAGGAGGGCACGAGTTTCTCTACGACCTGTACTTTCTGCATCTGATCGCCGGACTTCCAGCGGATGCGCGGCACAATCGCATCCTCGATGATCCGGTCTTTGAACTGCGTCACGCGGTTGATCATACTTTCCACCAGCGTGTCGGAGAGCAGGTGAGGCTTCAACCCCAAGTCGAGCAAGGCCGTGTGTTTGGCGTTGTAATAGTGTTCTTCCATCTCGATACGCGGGTTTTCGTAATGGGCGATTTCGACGGTGTAACCGAGCGCGGTGGCCGCCTTCTGGACCGCATAGGCCAGTTCGGTGACGGAGAACTGTTCGGTGAACTGGTTGAAGACGCGCATTTTGCCTGCCGGGGGCGGGTTCAGTGTGGTCAGTTCAACGCATTGTAGCGTGTCGCGGATGTCCAGATAGCCGCGTGTCTGGTTGCCTTTGCCGTACAGCGTCAGTGGAATACCTGCGACAGCCTGTACACAGAAGCGATTGAGCGCCGTTCCGAATGCTTCGTCGTAGTCGAAGCGCGTCAGCAGACGATCATCCAGCCTGGTTTCGTCCGTTTCGATGCCATAGACGACGCCCTGGTTGAGATCGGTGGCACGCAGGCCCCAGATGCGGCAGGCAAAATGGATATTGTGGCTGTCATGAACTTTGGTCAGGTGGTACATCGAGCCGGGCTGCTTGGGGAAGGGCAGGGTATCTTTGCGCCCGTTGTGTTCGATCTCGATGTAGCCTTCCTCGATGTCGATGTTGGGCGTGCCGTACTCGCCCATCGTGCCCAGCTTGACGAGGTGGGCATTCGGCGCATAATCGCGCATGGCGAACAGCACGTGCAGCGTGCCGACGACGTTGTTCTGGTGGGTTTGCACAGCATGGTGTACGTCGATCATCGAGTAGGGCGCACTGGGGATTTCGCCATAGTGGATGACCGTTTCCGGCTGGAAGTCCTTGAAGACGCGCTCGACAAAAGCCCACTCTTGCAGGTCGCCGATGTACGTCGCCATGTTTTGACCCGTCAGCGACTGCCAGACCCGCACCCGCTCGTGCAGGGACAGGATCGGTGTCAGGCTGTCCGTGCCGCGTTCCAGGTGCATCCGGCGTCGCAGGAAATTATCCACGACGGCGACCTCGTGACCGCGCCGCGAAAAGTACATAGCGGTGCTCCAACCGAGATAGCCGTCACCACCGAGAATCAAAACTCGCATTGCTCAAGCTCCGTCTGGGGATACCCGAACTTCGCAACAAAGCAAAACACCGCCAGCCGACTGGCGTTACTGGGATGCTGGATCGCCTCGTAGGTTGCTTTGAAGTACATTAATGCTGACGATAGTGTAACCTGCTTGTGTTAAGAAGTCGCAAAACTGATGAACAAGGTTCTGATCACGGGCGCAAGCGGCGACCTGGGCCGTGTCCTGAGCCAGCGGGCTGTCGCCGCCGGGTACGACGTGACGTCGGTTTACCTTTCGCGCCCAGAACGGGTCGTGGCGGGCCAGCCACTTCGCCTCGATCTGTGCGATGGCGAGGCCGTCAGGACGGCGCTGGAACGCCTTGAGCCAGACGTGATCATCCACACGGCTGTCGTGCAGAATATCCCTGATCCGCGCCAGCCAATCGTGAGCGCAGCGCGCAACCTGGATAGGCTGCGGAGTCGCCATACCCGGCTGGTCGTCGTCTCGTCGGACATGGTTTTCGACGGCACGCAAGCCCCGTACCGCGAGGACGCGCCCGTGTCGCCCGTGTCGCTGTACGGCGAGGCCAAAGCCCAGGCGGAGCAGTTTGGTGACTGCGTGGTCAGAACAAGCCTGATCTACGATTTTGCACCGGGCAACCGTCAGGTCGATTGGCTGCTGGAACGGATCGGGCGTGGCGAGCGCTGCCGCCTGTTTGTGGACGAATTTCGCAGTCCCATCTGGGCGGCCAACCTGGCGGATGCGCTGCTCGAACTGGCAACACAGCCCATCGGCGGCATTCTTAATGTGGCCGGGCCGGAGTGTATGAGCCGCCTCGAACTCGGTAGAGCCTTGCTGGAAGCGCTCGGCTACGATCCGAAATTGCACATCGAACCGACCTCGCAGGCCGGGACAGGCCGCCCGCCTGACCTGACCCTGGATGTTGGCAAGGCACGGGCGCTCCTCACCACGCCGCTTCTGACTTTCGCAGGAGCCAGGCTGCAAGCGGGCATAGATCGCAAAGTGAGGTAAACTATCTATCAGCTCACTTAACGCAGGAATTGACCATGACCACCGAAGGCAGTGCCGAAACCTTTCTCCAGGCTGTGAATCAGGCCGCCAGCAATACCGAGCGTCTGGAGCTGACGCTGGGCCAGTTGGTCCAATCGCTCAAAAAGCGCGGGTTACAGTTTTCTGTGGACTTTGGTGCGCAGATTCAGGCGGTGCGCAACGATCTGAGTGTTGCTCAGAGAAGCGCGCGCTCGGTGAGCGCCCAACTTAAGCAGATGCAAAAGCTGGTCGATACGTCGGCCCTGCTCACGTCGTCGCTCGAACTGGACGAAGTGCTGGAAGAAGTGATGGATACGATCATCGGCCTGACGGGGGCGCAGCGTGCGTATCTGGTGCTGCGGGAAAAAGACAGCACAGAACTGGTTGTCCGCGCGGCGCGCAACTGGGATGGCGCGAATATCGAGAAAGACGAAGCCGAATTCAGCCAGGGGATTATCAACACAGCCATGGCCCAGGGTAAGCCAATCCTGACTTCCAACGCCCAACTGGACACACGCTTCCAGGGCATGGAAAGCGTGGCCGGGCTTACCCTGCGCTCGATTGTGTGCATCCCGCTCACGCTTCGTGGGCAGTGCATTGGCGTGTTATACGCCGACAACCGGATGCAAGAAGGTCTCTTCCAGGATAACGTCGTCCCGATGCTGACTGCGTTTGGCAATCAGGCGGCCATTGCCATCGAGAACGCCCGGCTCTTTGCACAGGTCAAGTCCGATCTGGAAAAGGCGCAGCGGCAGGTGCAGTCGCTGCGCATCCAGATCGATCAGCAGCAGGCGGACAGCCAGATCGAGGAGATTGTGGGCAGCGAGTTGTTCAAGAAGCTGGCGCGGCGCGACGACAGCGCAGGCAGCAGTCTCAAGCCGGTTTCGGCCTCACCACAGAGCGGAGGGGAGACCGGCGCCTAAGGCACACCATGCCGGCTTTCTTGCATGGCAGTTGGTGTCTTCTGTACAATTGGTGCTGATCCCGACCCAGAGAACTGTGCGAAACACATGACGTCGTCGTTATAGGAACAGCTATGTCCAAGATCATTTCCATCCACTCATTCCGGGGCGGAACGGGCAAATCCAACATTACGGCCAGCATGGCCGCCCTGCTGGCCTCGGCGGGTCGGCGGGTCGGCGTCATCGACACCGATATTCAGTCGCCCGGCATTCACGTCTTGCTCGGCTTGAAAGAGACTGAAGTCAAGCATTCGCTCAACGAATACCTGTGGGGCAAATGCGCGATTGAGGAAGCGGCCCATGATGTGACGGACAGCGTCGTACACGCCGTTGACGGCAAGGTAGAAGGCCAGCCGCTTGACATTTCGAAGGGGCGCATCTTCCTGATCCCTTCGAGTATGAAAGCGGGCGAGATTGCGCGCGTACTGCGCGAGGGCTGCGACGTGGACGTGCTGCGGGATGGTATCCGCAACCTGGTCGATGTCCTTAAGCTGGACGTGCTGCTCATCGATACCCATCCTGGCTTGAACGAGGAAACGCTGCTCTCCATTGCCACTTCGGACGGGTTGATCGTGGTGATGCGCCCCGACCAGCAGGATTTCCAGGGTACGCGGGTCGCGGTGGAAGTGGCCCGCAAACTCGGAATCGAAAAGATGGTGATAGTCGTCAACAAAACGTCCAACATCTTCGATCCGGCGGCGGTCAAAGAAGAAGTAGCCAACATCTATAAAACGGAAGTGGCTGCCGTACTGCCGCACGCGGACGAAGTGATGAACCTGGGCAGCGCCAGCGTCTTTGCGATGCGCTATCCCAACCATCCGATTACGGCAGCGATCAAGCACACTGCGGATATGCTGCTGGCCTGATTGCTGCTCGACAGAGAGCTACGAAAAGCGCTCGATCAGCCTGTCAATCGTATCCTCGGCGCGCAGCGCAGTGGCCGCGCCATGTCCTCGCACGCTGATCGCCGCCACCGCCGTACCGATTTGTGCCGCTTCTGCAACGCTTCTTCCTCGCAGGAGTGCCGCCAGGAAGCCGCCGTCGAAGGCGTCTCCCGCGCCAATGGTATCGGCAATCTCATTTTCCGGGACGCGCTGCGCGGGTTGCTCAATGCGCTGGTCGGCATGGTAGATGAGCGCGCCCTGCTCGCCGCGCTTGACGACCACGATCTGCGGCCCGGCCTGGCGCAGCAAACGGCCCGCTTCGTCCAGACTTTCCAGGTCGGTGATGTTCTGGGCTTCGTCCTGGTCAACGAGCAGCACGTCAACGTAGGGCAGTAAGCGTTCGATGCCGGGCAGCCAGCGCCCTTCGAGGGGCCAGAGCGGGAACTGCGGATCGAGACTGGTCATCTGGCCGCGCTGTTTGGCGTCCCGCAGCATATTCGGGATGTCGTCGTCCCACATCGACGGGTAATGCAGATAGCCCGCGATGTGGATCAGCCGTGCCGAGGCCAGGTAGCCCAGATCGGCTGTGTCAAGCGGCGCGGGCCAGGGCTGGTGTGAGGAACGGCGGCCCGTTAGCGGGCGCTTCTTGCTGCCGAAGAGCAGTATATAGATGGCGATCTGTGAGATTTCGCCAGGCACGACGCGCACCCGCGACAGATCGATTCCCAGCTTCGCCATTTCGTAACGAAGGGCACTGCCAAGCGCATCGTCAGCAGTGACCGTCAGCAGCCCGGTTTGCAGCCCCAGTTTCTGGAAGACCTGCGCCGGGTAGCCCGCCGATCCGGCGGCGTTCAGAGTCACGTCGGACAGGCCGAACCAGTTGCGGATTTCCTCGATCTGGTGGGGCGCATCGCCGGAGAGGATCAGATCGACATTGACCGGGCCGATCACGGCGACATCGAGCGACAAGGGATTAACTCCTGGCATGTGCGCCCGGCGCTGAAGCACCGGGCTGAAGCGACGAAGCCCGCTTCAGCGGGCTACAAAGCCACCCGCCTGACCTCAAATTCTGAAAATCCACTAGTGCTCAGTGCGTGCCAGGCGGGAAGAGCATGTTCCAGACCCGCGCATACTTTGGGATGTTGCTGCGCTGGCAATCCGGGTTGATGTCGCCCAGTTCGACGGCTGTCCAGTAAGGCAGAAGCTGGCCGGGCAGGATCGCCAGCAGGCCGTACAGGATTTCGTCGTCGGTGGGCAGGCGGATCACGTCATCGACCAGGGCTGCGATCCGGTCATCGTTCTCGCTGACGACTGCCAGCGACGGCGACTTGATGATCTGCGTGGCGCGGGCGATGTCCACCAGGGCCGGGTAGGCGTCGCAGGGCGGCGCAAGCAGAATCGTGAAAATGTGCTCGTCGGTCAGGCCGAGCGCGCCATGAATGTGGCGGGCCGGGCACATGGCTTTGGTTGGGATGTGCGACATCTCGTCGTACTTGAGGGCGAATTCCTCCGCCGTGCCCAGGTTCGCGCCGCTGCCGACGACCAGATTGGCGGTGGCACGTTTGCTGCGCCGGGCGATGGAATGGCAGCGTGCATCGACTTCGGCGAACATGGCGGCGAACTTATCCGGGATTTCCAGCAGTTGCGTGCGCAGTGCCTTGTAGTCGAACTTGCCCGGCTGCAAGCGCTCCCCAAGCGCCAGCGCCAGCAGCATTGACACGCCGAGCCGCGTGGTGTAGTGGAAGGTGTCGGAGCCGCCCGTGTCGAACCCGCCGGAGCAGACCAGCGTGTCTTCGCACTTCTGGGTGATCGGGCTGCCCGCCACCGAGGTGACCGCCAGGGTGTAAGCACCCATCTCACGGGCTTTGGCGGCGGCGCGGTTCGAGTCCACTGTGCTGCCGCTGCCGGAGAAGGCAATAAAGACTGTTTCCGGCATGTTGAAGACGCGATCCGTCGTCAGGAATTCGAGCGCGTCCACGTCTGCCGCTTCCATACCTGCCCAGCGCCAGAAAGCCCCGGCAGCGGTCTGCATCACGAACTGCGACGTGCCCAGCCCCGTGCCAATCACGCGGCGCAGTTTGCGGCTGACGATCTTGTCGGCGATGGCCTGTACCACGTCGATGTTGTTGCGCAACGTGTCACGCAGCGCTTGCGGTTGGATGCTGATGTCGCCGTACAGGTTGAAGGGGTGCTCGGTGCGCGGCTGCGTGCCGAGCGCCTTGTACATGATGGGGTATTCGCCTGTCGCCTCGATCAGGCGATCCATGTCGCCTTCCCATCCCCACGTTTTGATGCGTTTGCCGGTCTCGCGCGAATAGTCGCTCATGGAATGTGGCTCCTCCTGTCCGGTGATTGAACTATGCCTGTCCGAGCGCATAGCGTAAAACCTGTTCTGCGGTGGCCGTAGGGCCGTCCAGCGTCGCAGCCAGCCGCCCCCGGTGCATGACCAGGATGCGGTGCGACAGCCCCAGAATCTCCGGCATTTCGGCAGAGACAAAGATCACCGCCGCGCCTTTCCGGGTAAGCTGCGTTACCAGCTCGTAAATCTCGAACTTGACGCCCACGTCGATACCCTGGGTCGCACCCATCAGGATCAGGATGTCGCCACCCGTCGCCAGCCCTTTGCCAAGCGCGACCTTCTGCTGGTTGCCACCGCTCAGTTTGGCGACAACCTGATCGAGCGTGGGCGTCTTGATCTGCAAGCGCTGTACCTGCTGGCGGGCCAGATCGTCCTCGGCGTGGCGTGAGAGAACGCCGAACGTCCTGGACAACCTGGGCAGCATCGCCAACGCCAAGTTGCGCCGCACCGAAAGCGTCTGGATGATGCCTTCGGTCTTGCGATCTTCGGGCAGGAAGATCACGCCCTGGGCCATCATCGCGGCGGGCGAAGGCCGCACAGCCTGACCGCGCACGAGCAGCGTGCCGCTATCGAGCGGGTGCGCGCCGAACAGTGCCTTGCCCAGTTCGACCTGCCCGCTGCCGCCCACGCCCGTCAGCCCCAGCACTTCGCCCGCGTGCAGCGTGAAGCTCACGTCCTCGAAAGCGTCCCGCGAGGAGAGGTTCCGCGCCTCAAAGACGGGCGCGCCTATGGTGGGGTTGCGCGGTGGAAACACGGTATCCAGGCTGCGCCCAATCATGTCCGCGATCAGCGAATCGGGCGTGACCGCCGAGAGCGGTGCGGTGCGGATGTGCCTGCCGTCGCGCAGGATGGTCACGCTGTCGGCCAGTTGGAAGACCTCTTCGAGGCGGTGTGACACGTAAATGATCGTGACGCCCTGCGCTTTCAGGCTGCGGATCACGGCGAACAGCGCGTCGGTTTCCTCGCGGTTGAGCGCGGCAGTCGGCTCGTCCATGATCAGCAGATCGCTGCGCCGGACGAGCGCCCGCGCGATCTCCAAGAGTTGTTTCTCGCTGACCTTCAGGCGCTCGGCCCGCACATCGAGCGGGATGTGCGGCGCGTGCAGTTCGTCCAGGATGGCGCGCACCTGCCGCCGCATGGCCGGGCGATCCAGCACGCCGAGCGGCTTCGGCCCGATGACGGGTTCCGCGCCAAGCAGCACGTTCGACAGCACGTCACGGTCAGGTAGCAGGTTGGCTTCCTGGTAGATGGTGCTGACGCCGCGCCGGGTGGCATCCGGCGGTGTATGCGGACGGTAGGGCTGGCCGTCCAGCAGCATCTCGCCGGAGTCGGCAGGCTGCGCGCCCGCCAGGATTTTGATCAGGGTGCTTTTGCCCGCGCCGTTCTCGCCAAGCAGGGCGTGAAGCTGGCCGCGCTGCACCTCGAATGAGACATTATCGAGGGCCTGCACGCCCAGGAAGGCTTTGCTGACGCTGTGCAGGGTGAGCTTGGGCAACATCATAGGCTATAGCCCTGGGCTAAAGCCGCAGGACTGAAACTACAAAGCCCCTGCGGGGCTGCAATCCAGTTTAATTCCGCGTGTAGCCCCGAAGGGGCTTCGTAATCTAAGCCCGGTGCTTTAGCGCCGGGCGTCGGGGTGAGGTTCCGCATCTTCACCTCGCCGCCGCGCGAAGCCGATCCAGCGAGAGGGCCACGATCAGGATCGCGCCGCTGACGATGCGCTGCGCGTCGGTGCTGGCCCCAAGCTGGATCAGGCCGTTGGTGATCGTGGCGAGGAAAATGGCGGCAATCAGGGTATTCAGGATTCTGCCGCGTCCCCCACTCAGGCTGACGCCGCCCAGGACTACCGCCGTCAGGATCGGGAAGAGCAGGTCAGTTCCCATGCCTGCCCGCGCCGATCCCTGCCGGGAGGCGGCCAGTAACCCGCCGAAGCCCGCCAGCAAACCCGCGATCACGAACGTCCAAAGCTTGACGCGATCCACGTTCACGCCGGAGAGGTACGCCGCACGCTCGTTGCTGCCCGCCGCGTAGATGTGCGCGCCGAAGGTCGTGCGGTTCAGGATGAACCAGAACACGGCGTAAAAAACAAACATGAGCACGACCAGCACCGGAACCGGGCCAATGAAGCCGCTTGCCAGGAAGTCGATCTGTTGCAGGGCATCGCCGTAGAGCGTTTTGCCGCCCGTCAGTGTCAGGCCAATGCCGTCGATGATGCTCATCATGCCGAGCGTGGCGATGACGGCGTTGATCTTGACGCGCGTCACCAGCAGCCCGTTCGCCAGCCCGATCAGCCCGCCGATCAGGATGCCGACGATGGCCGCCGGAAATGCAGACAGAAAGAGGATCGTCTCGCTGCCGGGCAGCCGGATACCGTTGACCATCGTCCAGACCAGGCCGACGGCGGAGATGCCAAGCACCGACGCCAGCGAGATGTCGATACCGCCGAGCAGGATGACCATCGTCTCGCCGATGGCGACAATGCCGATGATGGCCGACTGGCGCAGCACGAGCGTCAGGTTGTTGACCGTGAGGAAGGTCGGCGTGGCGACGCTCAGGTAGACGCACCACAGCACGAAGATGATGATGAAGCCGTTCTCGCCAACGAAGTCGATCACCCGACGGCGATCAAAGGTCGGGCGGGCAGGGGCGGCGGGCTTTTCGGTGTCGGTCGCGGTGGTCATTGCGGTTCGCCTGTGAACTCCAGGACAAAAACGGCAGCATCTTCGCCTGCAAGTTCATTCCAAAAGCCGTGCTGATTAATTAATCGTGACCATCTATAGTGTTCCAATTCGAAAGCATCTGTTGAATCTACGCGGCGCAAAGAGCGTTGTGAGAAATCTGTCGGAACAGCGCTGCTGCTTTCTTTGTATAAGACAAGATACATTGTCCGTTCAGTGCGTGAATCGCCGAGCACGCCTGTTTCCAAATTACCCATCACAATATGCAATGTGCCACTGCTTTGCCACGAGTGAAAGCACATGGGTTCCGACCATTCGACAGGTTCTAAGCATTTCGGCAGTGTGTTACGGAGCGCCGCGCTGATGGCCGCATATGGGTACGTGCTGCCCAATTGGTACTTGGGTAAAAATGCGTTGCCTGGTTCAGCCCAATCACAGGGCTGCCAGCAAGCAAAGAAAGACTTCGAGGTTTCGTCTTTTTCTCGCGCCACCAGCGGCCCTACTTCTGAGTCCAATGCTGCCAGGATTCCGTCGTTTGCAGCCTCAATTGGCCGGAATGTCGGCAAATGAACAATTTCTTTCACCCACCCTGTGAGATGATAAAATCCCGCAGGCTGCAACTCCCCCGTCACCTTTGCACCCGCCCGCGCCAGCAGTGCTGGATCGATCAGATCGGCGCGCCCAACCAGCAGCGTCGGCTTGTCCGTCTTGAGCAGGAGATCGCGCACTTTATCGTTTAGCTGGCCCGGCACCTGCACGATCAGCCCGTCCGCCTTGTCGATCACGTCCGGCAGCCACTCGATGCGCGTCGCGCCCAGGCACGGCACGCCCCACTTCATGAGCAGCCCGACCTGATCTTCGATCCACTCGCTGGCGTTCCAGTCGGGGTGATGGTGCATCAGCCAGTCCATCATTGGGCGGTTGTAGACCATCAGCGGCCCGTAGACGTGTTCGAGTTTGGCGGCGGATTCCTGCGCCATGTCCAGGTGCGTGCGCAGATAGGTCACGTCGTCCTCGCTGAGTATCTGGCCCTTGCGGTTGTTGGCCCACGAAATGTACGAGCCGTCCGTCGTTTTGGGGCCGTCAGGCGTGATGGCGGCGGCGTGGTTAAAGGCCCAGATGCCCCAGCGCAGCTTGCCGGGAACCTGGTGCAGCGTGTCCCAGGGTTCCCAACCGTCCCACGTTTCGATCAGGTTGTAGTGGCGGCAGGGCGCTATTCCCTTCGCCTTGCGCTGCATGTTGGCGGCCTCGATCATGACGCGGTGCGACATCAGGTTGGCAAGCTGGAACGTCCAGCCCTTCCAGAGTTGATGCCACCAGTCCTGCCACGCTCCGCCCCAGGTCTGGTCGATCCAGCAGTCAATCGCGCCGTCGGCGACCAGCGCTTCCAAGTCAACGCAGCCGACGCGCCACTCGGCCACCGCGCTGATCCCGCTCGAATAGCCGATCAGGTAGGTGTCCGGGTTGCCTGTTTTGCAGGCGCGGTACAGGTCGATCACGGCCTGCGTCCACTGCTGCCACACGGCGGGGTCGGCGGGCGCGCTGGCTCCATACGGCCCGTAGCGGGTGTAGACCATCGGCCCGGTCATGCCGTCGCGCAGGTGCAGCGCATCCACGCCCAGAAAGCGCGACAGGCTGCCCCACTGCGCGCCGAAGAAATCGGGGAAATAGGTATCGTCCTGCAAACCGCCTGGCCGCGTGGCATAGGGGTACGAATCGGCGTGCAGGCGGTTGATCGGCCACAGGTCGGGCATTCCGATGATGGTCTTTGGCTCACCATAGAGTTCGGGATGGCGGGCATACCAATCGCTGTCGAAGTCGTAAATCTTCACGTCGGGCGGCCAGACGACATGCGCCCAACCGACGAACAATACACCCAACTTCAAATCGGGCAGACCGATCCGCGCCGCGCCCACCCGGATGCGCGCAAACAGATCGCGCAGGTCGGCATAGGATCGCTCTGCCCACTGTGCTGTGCGGCGGCTGCGCAGCGGCAGCTTTTGATCGGCGTGGCCCGTCCATTCGGTGACGAGATCGATCAGCCAGCCGACGTTGAAGCACAATCCATGCATCCCGTCTGTGCTGCGCCAGAGCGGGGCCAGCCGCGTCAGCAGCATGTCGATCTGCGGGTCGAGATCGCGGGCCGGGTCGAACCAGATCACGTCCATTTCGATCCAGCGGTCATGGTGGAGAGTCACGGGTGGGTCGCTCACTTATGCCCGGCGCTAAAGCACCGGGCTGAGATTACGAAGCCCCTTGGGGGCTGGAAAGCCATATTGGTCGAAGTTTCTCGGGCTTTGTTGATTCAGCCCGACAACAAATCGTCGGGCGTAGCCGTGTCCGCACGATAATTATCACTTCGCTGCCGTCGCCGCCATCGTCGCTGCCATCGTTGCGCCGGGCGTCGCGGCAGCCATTTCCTTTTCCAGCGACTCCTTCGTTACCAGCGTCACCGGAACGGCAATATTCTGCGGGATTTTGCTCTTGGCAAGGACCTTGACGGCGGCCTCGGCGACCATCACGCCCGTGATGTCGGGCGAGGTGTCCACCGTGCCCCGGAAGAAGTAGCCCTTCAGGATGTTTTCTTTGGCCTGTTTCTCAGCGTCGATACCGACCACAATCACGTCGCCGGGTTTCTTGCCCGCGCCTTCCAGGGCTTTCACCGCGCCCAGTGCCCCTGCATCATTGATCGACACAATCACGTTGATGTCGGGCGTCTTTTGTAAGGCATTCTCCATGCTCTTCAGGCCGTTGTCGGGCGTGCCACCCAGGAAACGGCCCACAATGGTTGCGTCCGGGGCTTCCTTCTTCAGCGCCTTCTCAATGTTGTCGGCGCGGGTGACGACGTTCGGCAGATCGGGGAAGTCCAGGATGGCAACTTTGGCCTTGCCGCCCAGTTCTTTCGTAATCAGTTGGCCCGCGTACTCTCCGGCAGCGTAGCCCAGATCAGCGTCCTCGACGGAGATGGTGATCCCGCCGATGTCGGCAGCGTTGCGCCCGGCGAACTGGATGATCTGCACGCCGGCGGCGGCGGCGTCCTTGAGCGCCTTGTCAACGGCTTTCGGATCGAACTCGCAGATCACCAGGACCTTGGCGCCGCGCGCCACGAAGCTCTCGATGGCGCTGATCTGCCGATCCGCCTTGACCTGGGAGTCGAAGACTTCACCTTTCAGGCCGAACTTTTCAAGCTGTGCTGCCGCGCCGTTGGCGACGGCGCTGTGATATTCAGTTTCCAGCGTGCAGGCCAGGATGCCCACCACCGAGTTGCCGAGCGCAGTCTTGGCAGCGGCGATCTCGTCGTCGGTGACTTTCAAGTCGTCGGCAGTGCCGAGCGTTCCTTGTGCTGAAATCGGATGGGAAAGGAGCGACAGTAAAACGCAAATGACAATCATGAGAGGGGTGATTTTACGCATGACAAAATCTCCTTGTGTGAAAAGAAAAATCACTGGTTGTCCATATTCAGCACAGCGCGGGCAGTGTGTTCGTCGGTGATGACGACGTTGAGCCACCGTCCGAGCAGGGCGCCGCGCAGCGGTAATGCCTTCTCAACACCGCCGACCACACCGATGCTCAGATTGGCCCGCTTCAGGTCAGACAGGGCGATGCCGACAATTCGATTGCTAAACGGGGTCGGAACCTCGTGGCCGCGCGCATCGTAGAAACGCGCGCAGATGTCCCCGACGACGTGCTGCGCCCGCAACCGTTCAATGTCGGCGTGCGAAATCAGCCCGGTGCGGGTATAGACCTGCTCGCGTTCAAGTGAACCCACACTGACCAGGTAAATATCGGCGAACCTGGCCCGTTCCAGCGACTCACGAATGCTGATGTTGGCCGCTTCCCATTCGGCTGCGGTTCCCGATCCCAGGATGGCGGGCGCATTGACGTAATAGACGTGCGCGCCGAAAGCGTCCGCTGCGGCACGGGCCAGCGTGTTGAAGTCGATGTTCAGCGCCTCGTGGCCCAGGTTGCCCATCGCCTGCACAATGGAAAGGCTGGGCACGGGGTGGGATTTTAACGCTTCAATCGCGCTGCGCACCGTGCGCCCGTAACCGATACACAGGCATTGGCCGGGGTGCACAACCTGCCTCAAATACGTGGCACAGGCCATGCCCACCATCCGTCGGGCGACTTCCGCATCCTGGCTGAACACGGGCACAACAACGGCTGCCTTGAGCATCGGGAAACGCAGCCGCAACTGTTCGGCCAGGTCGTCCACCCGTGCGGTGGGATCGACGATGCGAAACTGCACGATCCCCAGTTCGCGTGCTTCACTCAGGTAACGTGATACCTGGGAACGCGAAATGGGCAGGGTACGCGCGATCTCTTCCTGGGTAAGCCCCTGCTCGTAATAGGCACGCGCCAGACTGACCAGCAGACTCAGGCGTTGTTCTTCGGGCTGCATAATTTAACTTCGCGCCTGCACAACTGTGCATACACTTTTTCTCGGAGCGTTTTGCAAACTATATACTGATTCAAAGGATCGTGTCAAGCGCCCTGGACGCTGATCGGTCTTCAATCGCTCCTCAGCCCCAGGTCCGGGTGGTGGCGGGCGAATGAGATTCTCGCCCGCTTCTCGGTGTGCTGAACACCCTCCTCGGATTTGTTTGCCAGCCGCTTTTTCTGGCTGGCCGGAATCTGCCGGTTGGCGGCTAACCGGGTGCTCTCGTCAGCTCGTGTAAGCCTATCGCGGCCTGAGTTTCTCGGGAGGCGCTGTAACTCAGGTCGCTACTCTCCCCGCACGAAACCGCTGATCAACTGCGGTGCGGCGGTATCGAAGCCCACCACGTCGAGCATCCCGGCGTCGTCCGGCGAGGCAATGGAAAAGCCGTTGGAGACCATGCCGACCACCACCAGCCGGGCCGGGATGTTCATTGTCTCGCGGTAGCGCTGTAGCGCCTGCACCGGATGGATGTCGCCGTACCAGGTCTCGCTGTCCGTGTAGATGACAAACGCATCGGCCTGCACCTTGTTGTCGAGCGCCCAGCGCATGGGCAGCGCGCAGTCTGTACCACCCATCGGAATGCGACGCAGCGCGTCGGCCACGTCGTCCAGGCGCTGGCGCGGCGAGATATTGCAGCGCACCATCTGGTGCGAAAAGGCCACGACAGCGTAGTCATGTTCCGTCGCCGCCGTGATGAGCGCCATCGCCGCGCTGCCGATCCGTGCCGTCAGGCCGGGGATGCCCGCGATGCGGCTGTCGTCCATCGACCCGGACACATCCAGCGCCAGCACGATCCGCTTGCCACAGGGCACGATGTTGCCGAAAGCCGCATAGAAGGCAGCGTCCAGCGCGTCGATGACCTTTGTGACGGGCTGCCATTCGCCGCTGCCGCGCATTCCATGCCCCTGCTTGTAGGTCAGCAGCGCCGCCAGCACCGCAATCGGGTGGACGCGCGCCCGGCGCAGTTGCTCGCCGTCGGCGATGGCCTTCGTCACGAAGTTCACGACACCGCGATTGCGATCCGCCAGCAGCCCGATCTTCGACATGTTGCCCAGGTTGCGCAGCATGGCCGTCAGGCCCATGTGCGGCAGCATCGTCTCCCACACATCCGGATCAGTCAGCCATTCGGTGGGCAGCGCTTCACGCGGCAGGCGGTAGTCGCGGATCAGCCGGATAATCTCGCGCTTTGGGGCGGTTTTGGCGCGCTCGTAGGCCCAGATGATCTGCCCGGCCTTGACCGGGTGCGGTTCCTCGCCGACGCCGGGCCAACCCCTGACGATCCAGTGGAAGACCAGGTTGTGCTCGTTGCTCGGCGCGACAGGATGCGCCAGCCGGAGCAGGTCGCGGTGCGACCAGCCGTCGCGCTGCTGGTACTTGACCGCCTGGTAGGCAATGTCCTCAGCGGAAGCGTTGACGTACCAGTTGGCGATTGTCCGGCGTAGACCCCGTCCCCAACCTCGCAGAGAATTGACGTACTCAGCATAATGAAAGAGGTGCGTCCCGATTCGGCAGACCTGCGGCAGCGCCTCGCTGGCGGCGTGCCGCGTCTCGGCATCGCCAAGCGCGCTGGCAAGGGCCAGGGCCAGGATCGCCGGGTCATTCCTGGGGGCACGCCCCGCATCACTGATCTCGACAATGCGCCGCACGGTGCGCAGGCCATCGTTTTGCAGACAGCGCAGCACCGCATCGGTATTCTGGATGGTCAGTTGGCGTTCGGTGGCGTAGTACGATCCGCTCTCGCTGCCCAGGATCAGGAAGCGATCCAGGCGCGTCCAGTCGTCCACTGCGAAGCTGTAGCCGCCCGCCGAGTTGGGCACCTGCTGGCTTTCAGGAATCGGCTGATGCTGCGGAGTTGCCTTGCGATTGGTCAGATATTTTACATACTTCATGACACCGCCCTCCGGCTCTGTGGGGCAAAAACAGTACGACAACGCCTGTGAGCAGGCAGCAAAAAACAGCAGGCAAGGAGGGCATTGGGATCAAACCCCTCGAAGCGTTGGCTCCTACGGGTCTAAGGACTCGAACCTTGTGGGCCAGATAACCCAGATGCTTCGGCCCGCTGTTTGTCTTGCTCCGATCAAAGAGCGGACAAGGGACACGGTGGGGACTGTCCTCTCGTACTGGTAACCCAACCGCTTCGGCCCGCTCCCATTGACCTATAATGATTCAGGGTCACGGATAAGTGTGTGAGCATGGGATGTGAACCTTATCAGGGTAACCCATGCCCTCCGACCCGTGACTGGTGCGCATTGTACAGGAGATTTTTAGGGTGTCAAGGGTCAATAATAGATTTATAAAGTTCTTTATGGTTTTCTACAGGTCAAAACCGTTCGCGCGGGGGAACCGGCGGAGATAAGAAAAATCCCTCCCCACAGGGTGGCGAGGGATTAGGGTGAGGCCAATCTCATCCGCAGCTACAGCGCGGATAAAGCTCAGGCGAAATGAGCTAGGCCGTGCTGCCCGTCGAACCGCTGAGGCCAAGCCGCTTCTTGCGCTCCTCAAGCTGTGCGTCGATGGTTCCTTTTTCCAGCACGTCGTCCATCTGGCCTTGCAGCCGCGAACTGGACATCTCCAACTCCGCGTCTTCCCGATCCAGCCGTGCGCGGATGGCGTCACCAATACGCCGCACGTCGTCGTCGCCGACGCCCGCCAGATCGTTCAGGCTGCGGATCGTCTTGACCGTCGCCGATTTGGCCTCGGCCAGTTCCATCAGCGCTTGCAGGTGTTCCCGCTCCTGCTTGATGGTGGTCAGCTTGGCTTCCAGCTTGATCTTGGCGTCGAGCATCTTCTGGTATTCGGCCTGCTGCTGCTGCCACTGCTCGTAATATTCCTGGGCAAGCTGCTGTTTGGTGTTCAGGTCGGCCTGGGCAGCGGCAGCCAGATCAGCTTTGCCGCGCGTCAGCAGCGTATCGATGTCCCGATCTAATTTCTCGGCAGTGGCCGAAATCTCTTCGTACTTGCGCTTAAGGGTCTTGACCGAGCCGCCTACCGTCACCGTAGCATCTTCCAGGTTTTCCAGGTTTTTCTCGGCCTGCCGGACGTACTCGTCCATGACCTTGACCGAGTTGGCCTGCAAGGCCGCGTCCACCATCGCGTGCATATTTGCCGAGATCAACGTGTTTATTTTGTCCAGAATCGATTGGGCCATTGGCCAGAACTCCCTTCATTGTTCACGAGCTTCAAGAAGTGGCGCGTACTATGCTGTAGACTGTAACACATTTATCCTCAAGACGCTGACAGCAGACCGACAGGCCACCGACAGCTTTTTGGATGAGCCGAGGCCACTTCAATTATTGACCGTTGGCAGCCGAATGACAAATTGGCTACCTTCCCCAAACTGGCTGTAGACCTCCACAGTGCCATGATGTAGATCGACAATGCGCTTGACAATCGGCAGGCCCGCGCCGGGGCCTTGATCTTCGTACTTTTCGCGGTCTATCTGGTAAAAGACCTCCCAGATCGATTCGAGTTCGTGTTCGGGGATGCCCCGCCCCTGATCGCTGACCAGGATACAAACGGAGTCGCCGTCGCTATAAGCGCTTACGGTGACGACACATCCGTCTTTATCGCTGAACTTGATGCCATTGTCAACCAGCCGGGCGACTGCATCCCGTAAATAGTCATTGTCCACGACGATGGCAGGCAAAGGGCTGGATGGATGGTCAACACGCAATTCGACACCCTTCTCTGCCGCAGGGTTCTGTTCCAGGGCGACGGCGGCGTTGAGAATGGCGGTCAGGTCGGTGGTCTTTCGTCTGCGCCATTGAAAGGTCTTTTCCGCCTCACCCGTTTCCAGTTCCACCAGGAGGATGAAGCTCTCGACGAGACGACGGAGTCGATCCGCGCCGGCGTTGACGCCGCGCAAGAAGTTCATGATCTCCTCATAGCTCAACTGGCTGGCATCGCGGTTCAGCATGTCGGCGTAGGCCACCACGTAGGTCAGCGGGGTTCGGAACTCGTGGTTAAGGATCGTCAAAATGCTGCGCTTGATGTCGGCGATGTGCGATTGCTGAATCTGCTGCAACTCTTTGTGACGGCGCAGCTTGGCGTCGACGGCAATCAACAGGTCTTCGGTGTCGAAAGGCTTGGTCACGTACTCGTCTGCGCCCATCGATTTCCCGGCGCGCACGTCGCTGGTATCGGCTTTGGCGGTCAGGAAAATGAACGGAATCGCCAGCCAGCGCGATTCATTACGTACCGCCTCGAAGAATTCATAGCCGTTCATGCTCGGCATCATGATGTCCGAGACGATCAGGTCTGGCGGAGTCGGAAGCGAATGCAGAACCTCCAGGGCATCCTGGCCGTTGGTAGCAGTCAGAACGCGGTAATCCTGAATTTCCAGGATATCCCGGATGCTCTCCATCAGATTCCTGTCATCCTCAACCACAAGTATGAGTGCTTTGTTCATGATGTACGTCCCGCAATGCAAGCAGCCTTAACCGGAATGGTTACACGAATCATAGTGTTTATCAAATTATACGCCAGTATTGAGAGAAAATTGTTAGGGTTTAACGATGTTTGCGAGCCAGCCTGAGCTGCTGTTCGGCCTCGCGGAGATGGTCGGCAAGGATCTGGTAGTCGGGCACACTGGAAGGCGGCGCCACCCCGCGCAGCGTATCGACGGCGGCCTGGAGCCAGTCAACGGCCTCTTTATAGTTTTGCTGAAGTCGCAAGCTCGTGCCCAGGCGGGTCTGTGCCGCGCCCAGCCAGATCATCGATTGTGTATTGCCGTAAAACTGCGCGAGCGGCAAGATGTGCGAAAGCAACTCGTAAGCGTCCTGTGCCTGGTCACTTTCTAACCAGGCGCTGGCCGTTTCGTTGTAGCAGGCCAGCAGGGTCTCCTGGTGGTCGTCCAGATCACCGGGCGAAAGTTCAAAGACAATCATGGCTGCTTCGGCACTTGCCATCATCTGCCCTACATCGGCATGGGCCAGGGCCAACCCGACATAGGCATGGGCAACACGGTAGGCCGACGGCGACTTGTGCCATTCGCCCTCCGGGTATTCGGGGAATGCCAGTTGGGTGGCTTGCTCAAAGAGCGGGATAGCACGCCGCGACTCGCCGAGCGACAGCCAGACGCTTGCCAGTGCCACGAAGGCCGGGCCAAAGGTTGAATCCTGGCGGATGGCGGCGTGAAAGGCTTCCACGGCCTCGCCCTCGTAGCCCTTGACGAGCATGAGCAGGCGGCCCAGATTGAAACTCGTCAGTGCCGAGGGGCGCGCCAGACCAAAGAGTTCGACGTAGTGCCAGAACTCTGGCGGGCGGGCCAGCGAGTCTACGATCCGTCCATAGTACGTGGCAAAGACGAGATCGGGGTCCGCCTCAATGGCGTGGATCATGGCCCGCGTATAGCGCGGTGTATCACCCTGCACCCGGTAGCGCTGGGCCAACGTCATCTGGGCGAAAGGCAGCGACGACTTGCGGGCGACAGCCTGCTCGAGCAGGTCGTAACCGGAACTGTCGCCCAGCGCCAGCAGCGTTTCGCCGCGCTCGGCCATCACCTCTGCCGCATCGAAATCGCGCACCCAGGGCACGTCCAGCCGCAGCATCGCCTGTTTTGGCTCGTTCAGCAGATCACGCAGCGTCCGGATCAGGTACAGTTCGGCAGCCAGTTCGGGCGGCAGCACGGCGCTTTCGTTCTGGCGCTTCTTGCGGGCCGCGGCCCGCAGTGCCTCCAGAAATTCGCCCGCCGTCTGGAAGCGCTCGGCAGGATTCTTGCGCAGGGCAATCAAAAGCGGCTCGTCAAAGGTATCAGGAACGCGGGGGTTACGCTGGCTGGGCGCGATTGGTTCTGCGGCCATGATCTGCTCGATGATCGTATCATCGTCATCCGCTGGTGGCAGGTAGTAGGTGCCAGTCAATGCCTCGTACAGAACCGTCGCCAGGGAATAGATATCCGACTGCGGGCCAAGCTCCTCGCCTGCTGCCTGTTCCGGCGACATATACAGCAGGGTACCGGACTGTGGCCCTGCCGAACTGCGCCGCCTGTCCAGATGCGAGATGTGCGCCAGCCCGAAATCTGCCAACTTGAATTCGCCCGATTGCGTACACAGAATGTTTTCCGGCTTAATGTCACGGTGGATCACACCCCGCGCGTGTAGAAAGTCCAGGGCATGGCATACCGCCGTCGCCAGCTTCAGAATAGTGCCCTGCGTCAGAAAGCCATTCTCATTGATCAGGTCACGTACCCTGCCGCCGTCCAGGTATTCCATGATCAGGAACAGCGAACCGTGCTGTCGCTTGAAAGTATAAATGGCAACGATATTGGGGTGATTCAGGCTGGCCGCGAGTTTGGCCTCCTGAATGAAGCGCTGCTCTGTCCCGGACTCCGCGAAGACATCCGGGTTCAACTGCTTGACAGCGACGAGCCGCTCCAACGTGGTGTCCTCTGCCTTGTAGACCACACTGAATCCCCCCTCGCCAAGCACGTCAAGGATGCGAAACTCGTCGAGCGGATCGCCAGGTTGAAGGAACATGGTGCGCTGCGGCTTCAAGGCCAGGAATAGGTCCGAGCTTATCCATTTTCGGGTTAAGTTTACAGGGTTAAGTATATTCAGAGTTTGGATTTGGCGTTAAGATTCAAACCAAATGTGTCCTCATCGATTTACTTATCCAAACCAGCGTAAATAAAAAGCGGCGGCCCGCCGACCACCGCTTTTGTGGAAGTTGTCAAGAGGTCAACGTTTGTTGCCGCTCTTAGCCGCAATGCTGATCCGCTTCGGCTTGGCGGTCTCGTGCTTGGGCAGCGTCAGCGTCAGCACGCCGTTTTCGAATTCAGCCGTCGCTTTATCCGCATTCACTTCCGCTGGTAGTGGAATGGTGCGGTTGAAGCTGCTCATCCGGCGTTCTCTGACGTGATACTGGCCCTCCTGCTTCTCGCTCTCCTGCTTGTACTCGCCCCGCAGCGAGAGGACATTGCCCTCGACTCGCACATCGACGTTCTCAGGATTGAAGCCAGGGATCTCGGCCTTGACCACCACATTGTCGTCGTTCTCAACCATGTCAATACTGGGCATGGTCATCATGCCACCATTGCGCGGCATGATAAATGCCTCGTCAAACAGGCGATCAAGGGCCTCGCTCAAAGTCATCGCATTGCGGAAGGGACTCCAACGCATCAGGCTACTCATTTCCTGTACCTCCGTTTTGCGTTTACGTAAAATTCCCTACATTCCTTATTTGTAGTTCTACCCGCGTAACATCAGAAATACGTCAGCACTAAATTAGATTGACCTTAGAAATTGGTGAGGAGGCCGGGTGCTTACGGGTGTGCCTGCGCCCTGAGAAAGGCGGACAGGCACACGCCGTTGCCGTCCAGGTAGTTCTGGGCAAAGAGGGCCGCCGCATACTCTTTGCCCACGTAGCGGATGTGCCAGGGCTCGTATTGGTAGCCCGTCAGCGCCTCGACATTGCGCGGATACGAGATCGCAAACCCGAAGCGGTAGCCCTCATCCTCCAGAAATTTCCACAGGGCGATGTTCCGACTGTCCTCACGGTCAAATGGCGCGCAGCCATCGCAGTTCAGATCGACGGCTGTCCCCAGTTGATGCTCGGAGAAGCCCGGCAGTGCCGAGTAGCGGCTGGCATTGTCGAAAGCCCGATCCAGGTTGTGGGTACGGCTGAGTTCCTGCCGGAACCATGCGGCGAAGGTCCTGGCCTGATCCTCGTAAGAGCGGTAGGCGGATGTGATGCGTGGCGCGAGCTTACGCTGGCGTGCTTCGGCAAACAAATCGGTCAGTGCTATTGCCGCTTCCGGCACAAGCGATCCGCCCCCTGTGAGCAGAACTGGCATGACGGGCGGCACGTAGCTGGCCGGGAGACGGTGGCTCTTGTCCACAGCGGCATAGGTGCAATCGGCGCAGGTTAATTCTTCGGCAGGGATGTAGGCTGCCAGGGCAGCACACAGATAACGCGAGTCGATGGACACTCGCGGGGGTGAGTTGGGCGCGGTCAGGCGCTGCACAACAAGCACTGACAGCACCAGCAAGATCGAGACGATAAGAACGCGTCGACGCATGGATCAGGATTTTTTGTGGTTTGTGCGGAAGAGAGCCGTTACCGCAGGCGAGTCAGCGGCGAGTTTAACGGAGGAACCCGCGAATAACAACGCTGACAAGCAACAACAAAACAAACGGTTGTTAGGTATTGTCCGCAACATGATATAATAGATTGCAACCATAGGTCAGTCATGAAACGAGTTGTGATGCAGGCTGTTGGCTCAACCGATCCTGGTACGCTGCTTTTGACAGAACATGCCCGGCTGTCCGCCGAAGATCGTGTCCTCGTCTTGTCGGCTGGCGACCCGGCGCTGATCCTGAACGCAGGCCGCCGGACGGCATCTGTTGCTGTCTACGACATCAGCTATCGTGCCATTCAGCGCGCGCAGGAACAGGTGATGGCACGCCTGTCTGACGCGCCGATCACGTTCAGCGACGGCGTTTTCCCCGATGCCGAGGACGGTTTCGACGTGGCGCTGATGGCCGTGCCCAAAGGCCGCGATTTCGCCCGCGCTCAATTGTGGAGCGCGCTCAAAGCGTTGCGTCCCGGCGGGCGGCTCTATATTGCCGGGCCAACCCGGGGCGGTGCAAAGAGCGTCCTGGATGATGCGGCGGTGCTGTTCGGGCACAGCGTGACGCTCAATACCAAACGCCGTTACCGGGTTGGCGTAGCGGTGCGGCCAGAACGGAGCGAGGCGCTCGCCTATCCCACTGAGTGGGGTGCTGATCCCACGTTCGTGCAGCGGCGCGTCTTCGAGACGCCTCGTGGCCCGATTCCGGTGGCGACCATGCCCGGCATCTTCAGTTGGGAACGCCTAGACGACGGCACAGCATTCTTAATGGAACATGTGGCCTTTGAACCCGGACAGGACGTGCTCGACGTAGGTTCTGGCAGCGGCGTCCTGGGCATTGCCGCCGCACTCAGTGACCATGCTTCCGGGCGCGTGACCCTGACCGACGATAATTTGCTGGCAGTGCGCTGCGCCCGAGCCAGCGTTGCGATCAATGCTCTGTCGAACGTGAGCGTGCAGCCGGGCGATGTGTACAGCGGCCTGGGCGGCCAGCGGTTCGACCTGATTATTTCCAACCCGCCCTTCCACAAAACGTTCGACGTGAATACGAACGTGGCGCATCGCATCATGCGCGAGGCGAAAGACCATTTACGCCCCGGCGGGCGGCTGGTGATCGTTGCCAATGCTTTTCTCAAATACGAGGACGTGATGGCCGCTCATTTGCCAAAGGCGCGCGTCCTGGCCCGCAACAATCGCTACATCGTGATCGAAGGGAGGCGCGGATAACGGCTCGGATTCGATTCGGAACCGATAGGAGGAACAGGAATGGCGCTGACTCCAACCGAAGCGACGGCCCCCTCACCCTCGGCTTCGCTTTCGCCGGAAACACTGCTTGAAATGTACTGGACGATGCTGCTGGCGCGCCGCGTGGACGAACGCAGTTGGGTGATGCACCGGCAGGGCAAGATCGCTTTCCATATCAGCGGTATGGGCCACGAAGCCTGCCAGGTGGGCGCGGCCTTCGCCATCAACCGGGGCGTGGATTACGTCCATCCCTACTACCGCGATCTGGCGCTGGTGTTGGCGCTGGGCGTGACCCCACGCGATTTCATGATCAGTCTGTTCGGCAAGGAAGGCGAGTACAGCAGCGGTGGTCGCCAGATGCCAAGCCATTGGAGCAGCAAGCAGTTCAACATCCTCTCGTCGTCCAGCCCCGTGGCGACGCAGGTTCCACAGGCCGCAGGGCTGGCCTTCGCCATCAAATATAAGTGGGAGAATGGCCTCGTTGACCCTGCCGACGAGACGCAGCCCCGGCTGGCGCTGACCTGCCTGGGCGAAGGCTCGACCAGCCAGGGCGAATGGCACGAGGGCATGAACTGGGCGGGTGTCCACGACCTGCCGTTTATCTGCCTGGTGCAGAACAACATCTACGCCATTTCCGTCCCGATTGACCAGCAGATGGCGATCAATAACGTGGCGGATCGCGCTCCGGCCTACGGCGTGTATGGCGTCGTGGTGGATGGCAACGACGTTCTGGCCGTGTACGACGTGGTCAAGGCAGCTGCCGAACGCGCCTACCGGGGCGAGGGTGCAACGCTGGTTGAGGCCAAAACTTACCGGGTCACGCCGCATTCCTCCGACGACGATGATCGCAGCTACCGCCCGCGCGAAGAAGTCGAGGAGTGGAAACACAAAGACCCGATCCAGCGCTTTGCGCGGATGCTGATGGCACGCGGTGTCCTGACTGCCGAGAAGCAAGCGGAATATGAAGCCCGCGCCCGCCAGATCGTGGACGAGGCGCAGCGCGACGCGGAGCAACTGCCCTTCCCTGCCGAAGAAAGCGCCTTTCGCGGCGTGTATGCGGAGTAGCGGCCATGCCAGAAATGACACTGATCGACGCGATCCGTGAGGCGATGGACGAGGAACTGGCCCGCGATCCGCGCGTGTTCATCACGGGTGAGGACGTGGGACGGCGTGGCGGCGTATTCCGCGCCACGATGGGCCTGTTCGAGAAGTACGGCCCGACACGCATCATCGATTCGCCGCTGGCGGAACTGTCCATCGTCGCCATCGGCATCGGCGCGGCGATGGCTGACCTGCGCCCGATCTGCGAGATTCAGTTCGCGGACTTCATTCACCCGGCCTTCAACCAGATCGTCAATGAGGCCGCCAAGATGTATTACCGCTCCAACGGGCAGTGGAACGTGCCCCTGACCATCCGTGCCCCTTACGGCGGCGGGATCGGCGGCGGCCTGTACCACAGCCAGAGTGTGGAGGCGTTCTTCACGCACGTGCCGGGCCTCAAGGTTGTGATCCCGTCCACGCCCTACGACGCCAAAGGGCTGCTCAAGAGCGCCATTCACGACCCGAACCCGGTGCTGTTCTTTGAGCCCAAAAAGGGCTACCGCAGCATCAAGGGCGAAGTGCCGGCGGAGGATTACAGCGTGCCCCTCGGCCCGGCCAACGTGCGGCGCAGCGGAGCCGACCTGTCGGTCTACAGCTACGGCATGATGGCCCACTACTGCATGGAGGCAGCCGATCAGGTTGCCCGTGAGGACGGCATTTCGTGCGAGGTTGTGGATTTGCGGACGCTGCTGCCCGTCGATAAGGTGACGATCCTGGAGTCCTTCAAGAAGACGGGCAAGGCGCTGATCGTCCACGAGGACAACCTGACGATGGGCTACGGCGCGGAGGTGGCCGCCGTCCTGAGCGACGAGGGCTTCGAGTACATGGACGGGCCGATCCGCCGTCTGGCCGGGCCAGACGTGCCCGCTGTGCCGTTCAGCCACCCGCTGCAAGAGGCATTCATGCCCAACGTGAACAAGATCGTGCGGGCCATTCGTGATCTGGCGGCGTATTAGATGTCTGTGCACCTCGAAGTTGTCCGGCACGACGCTTTGAGCGAGTTTGAACTGGCTGCTATTGTCCAGCTATGTACACAGGCATTCGGCGAGCCGTTCGACGAGATAATTCGGCTGCATACCGGCGGCGCCCACGTCCTGGGAACGCTCGACGGTGTGCTGGTCAGCCATGCGAGTTGGGTTCCGCGACTGCTGCAACCGGATGGCCTGCCGATGCTCCAGACCGCTTACGTGGAAGAGGTGGCGACCCATCCTGCCTACCAGAAGCGCGGCTTTGGTTCAGCCGTCATGCGGCGCCTGGCCGAAGAAATCCAGGGTTTTGAGTTAGGCGCACTGGCAACCGGGCACATCAGATTCTATGAGCGGCTGGGGTGGGAGGTGTGGCGCGGCAAAACAGCCATCCGAACGCCGAAGGGCATCATCGAAACGCCAAACGAGACGGTCATGATCTTGCGGCTGCCGTCCACACCAGCACTGGATACGAGTGGGCTAATTACCGCCGAATGGCGCGAGGGCGAACTCTGGTAGATGAGGAGCAGTTATGCCGACGAAAGTGATCATGCCCCAACTGGGCGAGAGCGTGGTCGAGGGAACGGTCAGCAAGTGGCTGAAAAAGGTCGGTGATCCGGTTTCGGAGTTTGACCCGCTGCTCGAAGTCAGTACGGACAAGGTGGACACGGAAGTGCCCGCGCCTGCCAGCGGCGTATTGCTACAAATCTACGTCCCCGAAGGGACAACGGTGGAGCGCGGCGTGCTGTTGGCGATGATCGGGCAGCCGGGCGAGGCCGTGCCCGACGCACCCGGCGTGGCGGGCGAACAGGCCACCGAACCGCAGCCCGTGGTTGCCACAGAAAGCAATGGCGATGGCGGCGATTCCAGTCGGGCAAGCCAGCGCTACAGTCCTGTCGTGGCGCGCATGGCCTCCGAACACCACATCGATCTGACGCAGATCAAGGGAACCGGGCTTGGCGGGCGCGTCACCAAGAAGGACGTAGAGGCGTACCTGAAGACGCGCGAGGCAGCCCCGGCGGAACCTGTCCAGCCTGTCCAGATGGAGGAAACCCCGGCCTGGGAGCAGCCCGTCACGGGTGACCTGTTCAAGCCAACCACCGAGATATTCGAGAAAGCCTCCGCACAGCCATCCGCTCCTGCGGCGCAGCCCGCCGGGGCGAAGCAGCCCGGCGAACTCGTGCCGCTCAACACCATGCGCAAGTTGATCGCGGAACACATGGTGCGCAGCAAGCTGCACACCGCGCCGCACGTGACCACCGTGTTTGAGGTCGATATGGCACGGGTGATGGCCCACTGGCAGGCCAACATGGAGCCGCTGGCAAAACAGGGCGTCAAGCTGACCCTGACCGCCTATTTTGTCAGCGCATTGGTGGCGGCGGCGCAGGCACAGCCGACGCTCAACAGCCAGTGGACGGACGACGGGCTGTTCATTCATCACACGGTGAACGTTGGAATGGCAGTGGCGCTGGCCGATGGACTGATCGTGCCGGTCATCAAGCATGCGCAAGACCTGAGCCTGATCGGGATCGCCCGGCAGGTCAGCGACCTTGCCAGCCGCGCCCGCAGCAAGGCGCTCCGGCCCGACGAGGTGACGGGCGGCACGATCACCCTGACCAATCACGGCGTGTCGGGCAGCCTGCTGGCGACGCCGATCATCAACCAGCCGCAGTCGGCGATTGTTGGTGTCGGCGTGGTGCAAAAGCGGGTGGTGGTGCTGGAACAGGACGGTGCGGATGTTATCGCGGTACGTCCCATGATGTACGTGACGCTGACCTTTGATCACCGCGTCGCGGACGGTGCGATGGCGGATGCCTTCCTGGCGACGTTCAAGAAGACTCTGGAACACTGGGCGTGAGGCCCGGAGAAGGAACTATACGGCGATGAAAGACGATGCCATCGAGCACATTCGAGCGATCTGCCTCGCGCTGCCGGACAGCGTCGAACAGAATGAGGGCAGCGTCGGCAAGCCCGTTTTCAAAGTCCGCAACAAAATCTTTGCCATGCAGCACCCGATGAAAGGTCGTCCATCGGTGTGGTGTAAGTCCACGCTCGGCTTTCAGGAAATGCTGGTGCGTTCCGAACCCGAACGTTATTTCGTGCCCCCCTACGTCGGGCGGCACGGCTGGATCGGCGCGTGGCTGGACGTCGAGGTCGATTGGGATTTCGTCGCGCATCTGATCGAGGAAAGCTACCACATGACCGCCCCAAAAGGAAAGCGCAAGAAGGCAGGCACAAGCTCACGCAGATAGGCGCTGGCGTCACCGGAATTCTCAACCGTCCTCTGGCCCCTGCACCGGAATTTTCACCGCGCCGCTGCTGTCTGCGGGCTGGGCCGGTGGCACGTTGTCAACCACCGGCACTTCGAGCGTGTCATCCTTCTTGGCATCCACCGGGATCACCGAGGCAGGCATGGGCGGTGCAGTTGGCCCGGCAGTTACAGGCGGTTCGGGCAGTGCAGCGGGTGTTGGTTCCGCAACCGGCGCAGGCGGTTCGGGCGTCGGGTCTTCGATCAGCTGCCATTCGGGGCCAACCTCAACCGCGTGGCCGGAGGGGAAGCGCACTGTCGTTCCCCCAGCGCTGCGCATCACTTCAACGCCCTGCTGTGTGACTTTGACGGGGTTGGGCAGAGCAAAAACGCCGCCCGCCCACACCCGGCGCGCACTCACGATCCGCAGGCCGATCAGGGCCATCACCAGTTGCAAGGGCACGATTCCGGCCAGTTCGTCCAGGTCGCCCAGGCCCTCGCCCGTCTCGCTGTTGTAAGCCTCGCGGAAACCATGATCGCGTTTGAGTGCCTTCACCTGCGCATCCAGCAGGCGGCTGAAGAGCGTCGCCGCCTCGTGGGTGTAGCCGTACTGCAACAGACCCTCGATGATCAGCGTGTTCCACAACAGCCATACACCGCCACTGCCACCGTCGTTGTTCGCCGCGAAATTCGGATCGTCAGCGGGGCAGATGGGCATCCCGTAGGCGCGCCAGTATCGGGCCGGGTCGACGATAAGCTGCACCAGTCGTTCGGCGCGGGCCTTGCCGGGCGCGCCTGCCCACAGCGGCAACAGCATGGGCTGCGTATGGCGCGTCAGGTCTACCGTGTCGATCTCGACTGAGTAGACGCGGCTGACCCCCTCGAACTTGACGTAATTGACCTGCGAGTAGACGTGTTCGCTGACTGCCGCGCCCATGCCGTAATACCAGGCAAAAGCCGCCGTCGAAATGATCTCGGAGACGTGATTGCCGCGTTCGTTGATGCCTTCAATCGTCGCGGAGACACGCGGCGCATGTTCTTTGCCGCCCACCACCCGCAGGATCAGGCGGTTGGGTGGGTCGAGCGTCGGGCGGGCATCGAACGGCTCGTCCCCCTTGCCCCGGAAGAGCTTCACGCCTGTCACCGTTCGATCCGAATCGCGGTCACGGTTCAGGTAGCTGCCCGCCGCCTCGTTCCACAGCGCATCAAGCTGCTTTTGCAGCATATCCAGACGCGCACGAATGGCCGGGATCACTGCCGAGTCTTGCAGCGCCTCGGCCATTTTGATCAGGCTGCGCCCTTCGCCGACCAGCAGCGCGCCCAGGTCGGGCGTTTCAGCCTTGCTGATGTCGGCATTCTGTGCCCAGCGGCGAAAGCGCGCAAAGGCCGGGTTATCGGCATAACCACTCTGCGTGGTGTTCGTCCATTCCGGCAAGCCGTCGCCGTCTCGATCCATGTCGCGCTGGAACCAACGCTCGAAGAACTGATGCAGGCTCGGGAACACTTCGGCAAGAAACGCTTTGTCCTCGGTTATTTCCGCCACGCGCCAGGCGGTGGACGCCAGCAGCGGCGCACTGAGCAGGTTGGCGCGTTGACCGCCCAGGCCCGGTTTGAAGTCGATCCAGCCGTCGTTCTGGCGCACGGCCAGCATGTTGCGCAGCGCGCCACGCGCCAGGTCGGGCGAAAGCAATGCCGTCGCGGGAATGACCAGATAGCCGAGCGCCGCCGTTTGCCCGCTCCACTGCCAGCCGTGATCCGCTCCGGTTCCGCGTGGGCTGAAGCCACGCGACGGGATGCGCGCGCTGACAAAAGAGGGGTTGGGTAAGTGGCTGGTCGGGCCAATGTAACTGCGCAGCAAGACTTGCGCGCTCAGGGCGATGACGGCATCCCAGTCGGCGTTGCCCGTCTCGATCACAGGCAAGGACGCATTGGCTTTCTCGATGGCGCTCAGGGCGCTTTCCCAGTTGGTCTGGTACAGCCACTGGAAGGCGGTGCGAAGGCTGTCGTTCAGGTCGGCTTTGCCGGCGTGAACCCATCGCACAGTAGCCCATCCATTGGCCGGGACGGTCAGCGGTGCTGACAACTTCGGGCTGACATGCTCACCGGGATGGGTCACAGAACGAGTTACAGAGGCGGCGGCATATTCCATCATCAGCACGGGGTTCAAGTTGCCGACCTTGCCCAGATGCAGCGCCTCGTTGCCGTCGTCCAGGCCAAGCAAGTTCATATCGACTACCGCGCCCTCGCGCACGACCTGTGCAAACAGGTCAAAGCGTAACGTTACCGGCGTCGGAGCCGCATTTTCTAGGGTGAAGCGCCCGCCGACTGCCTGCGAATCCATGACCCACAGTTCGGCGGTCAGCGCCAGCGTATCGAGCAGGCGCGCGGTGATTTTGGCATAGTTAGGCGCAAAGGCACGCAGCACGGGCCGCGCGGCGAGCGCATTCGTCTCGTAGAGTGGGCGACTGTCCACCACCCACATCGGCACGAGACGGGCCAGCCCGGCCCGTCCCCCGTAGCGCGTCTGGATGACCATTCCCGGCTCGTCCGGCCCGCCAAAGGCGATCTCCCAGGATTGATCATCCGTGTAGTCGGTGCGATCCAGCCGCACGTCAGCGGCGAAGCGCATTGCGAGTGGACTCTCGGCGGTCAGTTGCCAGTCGCGCATGGTTTCTCCCACACTGTTGATCACGGTAAGGACGATTGCCGCTACCAGCTCAGGTCACCGGAAGACATTTCCTCGGCGGGCGGCAGCTCGGTTCCGGGCATCCAGAAACCGCCCAACCAGGTGATAAGCTGGCTCACGCCCTCGGGCGTCAGGCGGCACGCGCCGTCGAAGCGGCCCGGCCCAAAGGCGTATAGCCTGGCAAAATTTTCGCGTACCACGAAGATCAGGTAATCGCTCTCCCAACGCTGGCGCGTCCAGAGGAAGGCGATGCCGTCCTGCCGCTTCATCAGTTCGAGAAAGCGCTTGCGATGCGGCTCGGCGATTGCACCCAGCGTGAAGCGCACGGCGATCATGCCCTGCAACAGAAAGCTGATGTCGAGCGCCCCTGAATTGCCGTGCAGTTCGATGGTCATGCTCGCCGAACTGTCCTGGCTCACAAACTGGGCCATGCCGTGCCGCGCCTGCTTGCCCGGTTCGGGTATGAAGGTCGCCGACGACAGCAGCGGCGAGGACGGGTAGCGCCGGGCCAGTTCCACGTCCAGGTCAATCCGCCCCGTAAAGAACTGCTGTAACAGATAGGGCGCGCTGCTCTGGATGGAGCGCTGATGGCCGCTTTCGCTCAGTTCGAGCGCCATACGCTGTCGATCTTCGTTGGTGATACGTGCCGTGAATTCGCGGGTCAGCCGCACCAGCTCTTCGACAGGAATTCCATCCACAAAACCCGGCTCGTCACTGGGGGGGTGCGGCTTGGCGATGGGTGGTTCGCCCGCGTTGGTGTTGTTGGAGACATCAGGCCGGTTCGACATGAGCGCTCCGCTACGCTTGCCCGGAAAACCTCCCTGATTATAAACCAGCCCATATCCGGTGCGAAACGATCCGGCGTCTGTCGATTGTGGTAAACTTGCCGCAAGTAGGCACACCGCTGGCGGGGGTTAGAGATGGGCAGCCATATTAACCTGAAGGTCCTCATCCTGGATACCGACTTTTACGCACTGCAATCTCTGAACAGCTATCTGGCCTGGGATCGGCGGACGCGCGTCGTGGCGATGGCAAGCACGATGGCGCAGGCGTTCGACTACATCCGGCGGGTTTCGGAGCCTGAACTGCCCGACGTGGTGCTGCTGGAACCCGAAGCTTTTCCCGATCCCGAAGCGCTGCGGACGGCGGTGCGCCAATTCCGAGAAGCAATCAAAGATGTGATGGTCATCTGTATGGCGCGAAAAGCCGACCTGCCCTATGTGTTTGCTGCTGTCGAGGCCGGGGTGCGCGGCTACCTGCTGCGCAGCGAAGTTCGCTTGTACCTTGCCAGCGCCATTTGCTACGCCCTGGATCGGGAATTGTTAGTGACACAGAACATCCACAACCTGGCGACACCTGCCCAACCGAGGCTCTTCAACGCGGACGTGCTGCCGCCGGAGCGCGAGTACCCGGAGATGACCGAGCGCATCCGGCAGGCGTTGTGGCTGTGCGTGGTGGAGGGAATGCCCGCGCAGCTTGCCGCCGACGAGATGGGCATCAGCCCGCACACCATCCGCAGCTACATCAAGGAGGGCTACCGCATCCTGGAAGCCCATGATGACACGAACTATCCCGAAGAAATGGGGCCGCTAGAACGAGCGTTCATGCGCTTCACAGCGCTCAAGGATAAGGACGAGGACGAAAAGAAGCAATCATAGGCTTATTTGCTCGTAAGGCGCACGGGGTAAGGGTAAGAATGCACCCTACAACCGCGTCTGTAGCGAAAATACACACTCGCGCCATCGCGCCCGACCAACCGCTTCCTATTGTTTCAGAGGCAATCATGCAAAAACCATATCAGTCCGGCGTGTCTACGCCGACCATCCACCCGGCAACGGACGTGGGCACGGTGACGCTAAAGGTCGCCGACTTGCAGCGTTCGCTGGCATTCTACACCCGACTCATCGGCCTGCAACCCCTTCAGCAGGATGAGCGCACGGCGGTACTGGGTGCGGGCCAGCGGCCTATCCTGAAACTGGAAGCCGTGCCGGGCGCGAAGCCACTGGCCCGCAACACCACCGGACTGTACCATGCAGCCATCTTGCTGCCGGATCGGCACGCGCTGGCGGTCAAGGTCGCGCAACTCTCCGCTATTGGCTACCCGCTCGGCCACTCCGATCACCTGGTCAGCGAAGCGTTCTACCTGGACGATCCTGATCGCAACGGCCTGGAACTGTACCGGGATCGTCCGCGCAGTGAGTGGACGTGGATCGGCAAGCAGGTGCAAATGGCACTCGACCCCATCGACTTCGACAGCCTGTTCGCGGAGATTCCAGAAGGGGACCCCGCGCTTCAAAACCCCGCCCTGCCGGCAGGCACGAAACTGGGCCACATGCATCTGCGCGTTGGCGACATCGACGAGGCGGAGCAGTTCTATCATGGGGTGTTGGGCTTTGACGTGGTTGCCAAAATGCAAGGTGCGCTGTTCGTGTCGGCGGGCGGCTACCACCACCACCTGGGCATGAACACCTGGGAGAGTCGTGGGGCCAAACCCCCGGTGGAGCCTTCGGCTGGCCTCCGAGAGTTCAGCATTGCGCTTCCAGACGAGGCTGAACTGGATCGCCTGACGCAGCAAATCGAGGCGGCGGGCGTCGCCGTGACGCACCACAACGGACAGGCCGAAGTGCGCGACCCCTGGCAGAATCAAATCAAGCTGATCTTGAAAGAGCAGCTTGAAGGGAAGTAAACCTGCTTGTGGGTTAAAGGCGTCGGTGGGAATCGAACCCACGAATAAGGGTTTTGCAGACCCTCGCCTTACCACTTGGCAACGACGCCGAACAGGGCAGAGTCTACACGACAGATGGCCCTATGTCAACGGCGTCTTGCCGTGAACTCAGCGTCATTCATCTCAGCGATGGGCACTGCACCACAGCCGCGAATGTCTTAGCGGCCAGCGGCAATCCGCTGCGCAGCATACTGCCAAAGCAAGGCCAGCAGTTCGGTTGACAGAGCGTACCAATCCCCGTATACTCCCCAACGGTGATTGACGTTTACGCGCCGGCATTCCTACCCACCCAGGAGGCAGCGTTATGCAAAGCAGCGGCAGCTTCCGGCTCATCGTGCGCCGCGGCCCTCAGCCCAATCAAATCTACGAACTCAACAAAGACATCATTACGTTGGGGCGTGATATTACCAACGACATTGTGATCAATGACCCGGAGGTTAGCCGCCACCACTGCCGAATGACGCGCGGCGGCGGTGGATACACGCTGGAAGATCTCGGTTCTACCAACGGCACGTTCGTGAATGGGCAGCGCCTGACCGGAGCGCGTCCCCTTGCCGGGGGAGACATGGTGGGCCTGGGTGAGACGGTCACGCTCGGTTACGAATCGACCATTCCCGCACCGGAACCCGGCCAACAGGCAACCATGATGGGCGCCTCGGCACAGCCCGCACCCTACCAGGCACCCGCCTACCAGCCGCCACCGCCCTCGTATCAGCAGCCGCAGTACTCGCCACCGCCCCCGCCCCCTCAATATCAGTATCAGGAGCCTGCGCCGACCAGTGGTGGGTTGGGGCGCTGGTTCTTCCTGGGCTGCGGTTGCCTGATCGTGCTGTGCATTGTGCTGGCTGTGGTAGCTGTGCTGATCATCGATTCGCAAAACCTGTGGTGTCGCCTACCCATCTTGCGCGACGTGATCCGGATCATCGGAAGTTGCCCTGCCACCTGATCCTACGTCACTTCTCATGTTTCGTCGGAAGCTGCCTGGCGGCCAGTCATCCTGTTTAGCAGGGACATGATTGGCCGCTGCCGATCCGGTAGTGCGCGTTTTGCCTGAAGGCAATTTGGACTATGCTTAAGGCATTACCTGAATCCGAAAGGAGCGAAGGGCAACTGTGGAACCTTCAATGCTAGTTCAAAACGGGATCGCAGCTTACAAAGTGGGCAATAAAGAGGAAGCTGTCCGCCTTCTGGGCCAGGCGCTTCGAGAGAACCCAAACGACGAAACAGCCTGGCTGTACCTGGGCGCGGCGCTGGACGACGTAGACCGAAAACGCCAGGCTTTTGAACGTGTGTTACAGATCAACCCTGACAACGAAAAAGCGAAAAACGCCCTGGCTCGCCTCAACGCCTCTGAGCCGTCCTCCGCACCTGCCGGATCAGGTACGACGGGCGGCAGCAGTGACACCCCCAAGCGCAAAATGCCAATGGATTCCGGTGAGGGATTTGCGCTGCCGGTTGAGATCGAAGGCGCACCGGCCCGGTTGACTATCCCCTACATCATCGAAACGGCCCAGCGGCGTATCAATCAGGCCGTCCAGATTTATACCAACCGTGACTTTGAGTTGATCGTCAACGAAGCGGCGGGCGCGACGATGTGGGATTCGGTGTTCATCGCCGGATTGGGCGCGGTAGCGCTCGGCGCGGCGGAATTGGTGGGCCGGCTGATCGGTTGGCCGCTCGGTGGGTTCTTCGGCGGCGTCAGCGGCTTGATCTGGCCGTTCCTGGCTGCCATCATCACGATCATCGCCACCGGGGTCGGCTTTGCGACGGCGGTCTATGCCTCACGCTGGTATCTGCAAAACCAGAACATCAACGTATCGCTGCCGCAGCACAGTATGTACTACGCGCTGGTCTTCCTGCCGCTGACGTTGGTGAGTGCAGTCACGACGTTTCTGGCGAATGCGCTTGGCCTGCTGATCCTGTGCCTGGCGCCCATCTTTTTGATCGTGGGCATTGCGTTGTTGGTTTACAACTGGTTCTTGCTGAAAGGGGCCTTTGACCGCGTCTACGGCACGGAGAACAACCGGGGCCTGATCACAGCCGCCGTCGCCGTCATCGGTGGCTGGGTTGGCTCGGGCGTGGTGCATCTCATCCTCAACCCCATCTTCCGTATCCCCACGTAGATCAAGCCCCGCTCTGGCATCATCCGTGACCTCTCCCTCTCTCCGAATTCGGAGAGAGGGACGCGAGCGTTGGGCACGAGTCACAGGCAGCGTGCCCTGCACCTATCCCGCATTTCCGTTCCGCTGCCCAAGCGACAACCTGCGCACGGGCGTATCCAGGAACGCCCCCAACCCGAAGCGCTCGATCAGCATATCCCGGCGCTTCACACACGTCTGGCGATCCAGGTTGTAGACACGGGCCAGCAGGTCAAAGGTGTCGCGCGGCGGCAGATGATACCATGATACCATCGCTGAGGGCGCTGCCCGAAAGTTATTGCAGAATACCGGCAAATTGCGGAGATATTTCGCCTGCCGAATGTTTTATAATTGAAATCAAAACTTAGATCGGAGGAGTTGGCTGCTCATGCTGAGAAGACTTCCACGTGCGCTGTTTATTCCTGACCGGTTTGCCTATCCGATCCTGTCGGCGTTGATCGTTCTGGTACTCCTGCTCATCTTCGCCAACAGCCCCGATGGGCTGACGGTGGCCGATCTGGGCATCCTGATTGGCGTGATCGCCGTGTTGGCGCTGGTGTGGTGGCGTTTCCATGCCCGGCCAACCCGCAACGTGCCGATCAACGCGACGGCACTGCTGCGGGCTATCAAGCATTCGCACAAGCCGGCGCTGATTGCCTTCGAGAGCGAATACTGCCCGAAATGTATGGTGCTTGGCAGGCAGCTTTCACGCCTGAACGACATGCAGTTGCAGAATATGACCATTTACCACCTCAGCGTGAACAAAGAACCGGGACGTGCGCTGTTCCGGCAGTTCGATTGCCGCATCACCCCGACCTATGCGCTGGTGGATGCCAAAGGCAATCTGATCGAGGAATGGCCGCTGATTCTGCCCATTGACCGCGTGATCTATTCGGTCACGCGCCAGCAAACCACGTGAGCCGCTTTCGCTTCTGGTGGCGCTATTTTCGCGGCCAGATGCCCTGGGACACCGGGCAGACGCCGCCGGAGATCGTGGCGCTGGCCGACGAGCTGCCGCCGGGTCGCGCGCTGGACCTGGGCTGTGGGACGGGAACCAGTGCGCGCTACCTGGCGTCGCGCGGCTGGCAGGTGACGGGCATTGACTTCATCCCGGCGGCCATTCGCCGGGCACGCAAACTGGCGCGAGAAGCCAATCTCTCGGTTGATTTTCGCGTGGGTGACGTGACCCGGCTGAACGGGCTGAATGGGCCGTTCGATCTGGCCTTTGACATCGGCTGCTTTCACAACCTTTCGCCCGCACAGCAGCAGGCTTATGCCGCAGGATTGGCGCGGCTGACGCGGCCCGGCGCAACCTTCGCGCTGTATGCCTTCGCGCCGCGTGAACTGCACGGGCGGCGGGCTGGCGTGACGCCGGAAGAGGTGGCGCGCACCTTTGCCCCGCACTTTGTAGTGGAGCGCGTGGTGCAGGGCACGGATACCGGGCGCGGGCTGGCCTCGGCGTGGTACTGGCTGCGGCGGGTTTGACCTCACCCCCTCTCCAACTGGCGAGGGGAACCGGATGGCGCTTGTGTTGGATTACTCCCCTCTCCGCGAGCAGAGAGGGGTCAGGGTGAGATTTTACGCCGTTCCTTCGGCTTTGCCCATCCACTGCATGGGCTGGCCTGTGCCGCCGCGCCGGAGCATGACGATCTCGGCCATGATGCTCAGGGCGATCTCCTGCGGCGTTTCCGCATTCAGTTCCAGGCCAATGGGCGCGCGGACGCGGCTCAACTGCTCGGCGGTGAAGCCGCGTTCTTCCAGTGCCTTGACGGTTAGCGACCAGCGGCGGCGGCTGCCGATCAGCCCCAGGTAGGGCACGTTGGCTTTGAGCAGCGGCGGGAACAGATCGAGATCGACGGGCAGGCCGCGCGTCACGCAGGCGACGTAGGTCTGCGGCCCCAGCTCGATGTGCTGCGCCACTTCGGACGGTTTGGCAACGACGTAGCCATCCATGTTCGGAATATACTGCGGGTTGCAGTAGTCGGGGCGATCATCGCTGACGATCACACGATAGTTCATCCACTTGCCGAGTTCGGCCAGCGCCCTGCCGACGTGCCCGCAGCCGATGACGACCAGCGTGGGCCGAATTTGCAGCGGCTCGATGAAAATATCCGCCGTGCCACCGCATACGCCCGGATCGCCCGCCTCAAGGTTGTTGAGCGTGTATGTGCCGATCCGCGTCTGCCCGTCGGCGATGGCCGCCTGTGCCTCCTTGACGACGCGCGCTTCGAGCGCCCCGCCACCCACCGTTCCGACGATGCGGCCATCGGCGTAGACCAGCATCTTGCTCCCGGCGTGGCGCGGCATCGATCCCTGAGTGCGGATCACGGTGGCAAGCGCGGCGGGCAGGCTTTGTTCTTGCGCTTCCAGCAGCGCGCGGTAGATATCCTTTTCGTCCATGTAGGTTCCTTCGTGGATCGAGAACACGCCTGTTGACCTCTCTAATCCTGCGCAAGTAAGTCGCGCGCTGTTTTCTCTACCTCTTCGAGCGAAGCGCCTAATTTCTCGATAATTTGGGCGGCGACGCCTTGTTTGTTCCGCACCAGGCCAAGCAGTAGAAACTCAAGACGCAAGTGAAAGCCCTTTTCTGAAAGGTACGCCGCCTGTACTGCCAGCCCCAGGCTCGTGATGAGTTGTGGCGAATATTCCATATCCTTGAGCGCGTTGATAACGTTGTCTTTCTCAATACCAAGCGAACGGATGGCTTCAAACCACTGTGGGTACGAGAGCAATGCAATCAACAGATGGGCCGTACCGACGTAGTTGTGTTCGAGCCGCCTGGCTTCACCTTCTGCCATCGTCAGCCATATTCGCCAATCCGCAGGAGCAGGCGTTCTGCCCGCTGCCGCGCGAACGTCTGGAACTGGGGGCATCTGAAATGGTGGTGTTTCCTGCAAGACACGGCGCGTCTGGCGGCGGATTTCTTCGGGCGACACGGTCAGCCGCTTGAGTACGTCGATGGCGACCCCTTCGCTCAGACGAGACAGTCCAAGCAGCAGGTGTTCCGTGCCGATGTAGTGGTGTCCCAGGCGTCGCGCCTCGTCAACGGCCAGTTCCAGCACTTTCTTCGTATCCGAAGAGAGTTCGAGATGTGCATCACTTCCTCTATCACTGGCGCGGGTCATCTTTGTTACTAGTTCTTCAACTCGCTGCTGATCAAGGCCGAGGTCGCGCAGCACCCGCGCTCCGATGCCGTCGTCTTCGCGCATCAGTCCGACAAGCAGGTGTTCCGGGCCAATGTAAGAATGTTCCTTTTCGGTAGCTGCCACTTGCGCAAACGACAGAGTGCGGCGGGCGCGCTCCGTGAAACGTTCCATCTGGCTGGGCATGGGCTCAATTCTCAACACTCACGGGCATATGGCGGAATCGTAACACATTCTGCGCCAACGATCTCACCCGATGTTCAGTTCGTCCATAATGGCCGGGCGTGTGCCGATCATTGCAGGCGAATGCGCGGGTTGAGGTAGGAGTACACCACATCCGCCAGCAGATTGGCCGAGGCGAAGGCCGTCACGGAGATCATCGTCACTGCCTGAATGAGCGGCAGATCACGGTTGCCGATGGCGTAGATCAGCAAGCGGCCCAGGCCCGGATAGGAGAACACGTTCTCGATGACCACCAGCCCGCCGATCAGCCAGCCCAGGCTGATGGCGATGACGGTGATGGTGGGCAGCAAGGCGTTGCGCAGTACGTGCTTAAAGATGACCTGCCAGTGGGGCAATCCCTTGAGCGTGGCCGTCCGCACGTAATTGCGGCGCATCTCGCCGATCACGCCGATGCGCGTCAGCCGCCCGATGTAGGCCAGCATCACCACCGCAACGGTAATGGCGGGCATGATCAACTGTGGCAGCACCTCCCCGAACGAGGCGTCCGACGCTACCGCCGAACTGGCCGGGAGCAGCCGCCAGCGCAGCGCCACGACGTTGATCAACACGATCCCGACCACAAATTCGGGCAGGCCGACCAGAATCAGGGAGCCGACGGAGATGATCACGTCAATGGGCTTGTTCTCGTTCAGCCCGGCGATCACGCCGAGCAGGATGGCAGGCGGCACAGAGAAGAGGACGGCGACCAGTGCCAGCCGCAGCGAATTGCGCAGGCGCTCCAACACCACCGGCTGAATCGCCGTGCGCAGCGAATACGATCTGCCCCAGTCGCCCTGAACGAAGCGCGTCAGCCAGTTCACGTACTGGTTGAGGAGCGGCTGATCCAGCCCCAGTTCGTGGCGCAGCGCCACGCGGGCCTCTTCCGTCGCGTCCCGGCCCAGGATCACCCCGGCCACATCGCCCGGCAGCAGGTTGGTGGCGACGAAGATCAGAATGGACGTGATCCACAGGGTAAGCAGGAAAAACAGGAAGCGGCGTGCAACGTAGGGCATCATACAGCCTCACCCCCTGCCCCCTCTCTCCACAGGGTGGAGAGAGGGAATTTCGGCACGGTGCGGGACGTTGGTCGGGTCGTTCTGCGCTGCCCGCAGTTCGTCCACCGGGATGTGGCAGCGGTACTGCCGCCCGTGCTCGTCGGTACGCCAGGGCGGTTCCTGCTCGACGCAAATCTGGCCCAGGAAGCGTGGGCAGCGGGTGTGGAAGCGACAGCCGCTGGGAATGTTCACCGCACTCGGTACGTCGCCTTCCAGGTGAATGCGCTCTCGCTGCGCGTCGGGGTCAGGAACCGGGATCGAAGAAAGCAGCGCCTCGGTATAGGGATGGTGGGGCGGCTCAAAGAAGCCTTTGGCGCTGCCGACCTCGACCAGTTGGCCCAGGTATATGACGGCGATGATGTCCGCCAGGTAGCCGACCACCGCCAGATCGTGCGAGATAAACAGGTAGGCGGTCTGGCGTTCGTGCTGAAGCTCGGCCAGCAGGTTCAGGATCGACGCCTGCACGGAGACGTCCAGCGACGACACCGGCTCGTCGCACACGATCAGTTCCGGCTGCGCGGCAAAGGCGCGGGCAATGGCGACTCGCTGCTTCTCGCCGCCGCTCAACTCGTTCGGGTAGCGGCTGGCGTAGTCACGGGGCAGGTGAACGGCATCCAGCAGCGCGCCCACATTCGATTCGGCAACGGCCTTACTTTGCCCCGCCAGCCTCATCAGCGGGCGGCGCAACGTCTCGCCGATGGTGTGGTAGGGATTCAGCGATTCTTCGGGGTGCTGGAAGACCATTTGCAACTGGCGCAGCACCTCGCGGTTGCGCTGGCCGGGGCGCCCGTGCAGTTCCACGCCCAGCAGTTCGATCTTGCCGGAGGTGGTATCGACCAGCCCGATCACGCTGCGTGCCAGCGACGTTTTGCCGCTGCCGCTCTCGCCGACCAGCCCGACGGTATAGCCGCGCGGCACGTCGAGCGATACGTCATCCACCGCTTTGACTGTCCCGTCACCGCGAAAGAGCCGGTTCAACAGCCCGCCGGACTCGAACTGGACGCGCAGATTCTCGATGGTCAGCAGCGGGGCCGGGGCACGCTTACCGTTGCGGCCATTGCCCGGAATGGCGGCCTCGACCTGTCCGTCTTCTAGGCGCAGCGACCCGTCGGCGATCTCGCGCCAGCGGTGGCATTTGACGCAGTGACCGGGCGCGGCTTCTTCAAGCGGCGGCTTGACGCGGTGGCAGATTTCGAGAGCCACCGGGCAGCGCGGCGCGAAGACGCAGGCGGGCGGCGCATTGCGCAGCGACGGAATCTGGCCGGGAATGGCCCGCAGCCGGATGTCGCGTTTGCCCTGGCCGATGCGCGGCACACATTCCAGCAGGCTGAGGGTATACGGGTGCAACGAGTGATGGAACAACTCGCTGACGGGGGCGTCTTCCATCAGTTCGCTGGCGTAGAGCACGGCCACACGATCACACATGCGCGCCACCACGCCCAGGTTATGCGTGACGAACAATGTGGCCGATTGGTTCTTGTGCAGCAATTCGTCAAACAGATCGAGGATAGCGGCCTCGGTGGTCACGTCCAGGCTGGTCGTCGGCTCGTCCAGCACTAACAGGCGCGGCGACGTACTGAGCGCCATCGCAATGACCACGCGCTGTTGCATTCCGCCGCTGAGTTGGTGCGGGTAGCGCCGCGCTACCTCTTCGGCGTCGGCAATGCGCACCTGCGAGAGTGCCTGGATAGCCCGCTGCCACGCCTGGCGCTGCGAGAGGCCCTCGTGCCGCCGGCTGATCTCGGCGATCTGCTCGCCGACGCGCAGCGAAGGGTTCAGCGACGAGAGCGGGTCCTGGGGAACCATGCTCATCTTGCTGCCCCATACGTCGCGCATCTGGGGGGGCGTCTTTGACAGCAAGTTATCGCCATCCAGCCGGATCGTGCCGCTGCGCACTGCGCCGTTTGCGCCCAAGTAGCGCATGATGGCCTGCACCAGCGTGCTTTTGCCGGAGCCAGACTCGCCCACCAGCCCGTAAGTCTGGCCGGGCAGAACGTCCAGCGACACGTCACGCACCGCATCCAGCCACTCGTTTTGCAGGTGGTAGCTGACCACCAGATTCTCGACGGACAGGATCGGGCTGCTCAAGGCGTAGACCCCGAATACTGCAACAGGCGGCGCAGGCCGTCGGTCATCAGGTTGATGCTGACGACCAGGACGACAATGGCCGCTGCCGGGTAGAACATAATCCAGGGCGCGAGGACGTACCAGTCACGTGCCTCGTTGACCATCAGGCCCCAATCGGGTTCGGGGCGGGCCACACCCAGGCCCAGGAAGCCGAGCGAGGCCACCAGGAAGATGGCGTAGGAAAAGCGCAGTGATCCTTCGACGGCCAGCGCGGGCATGACCGCCGGGAGAATCTCGTGGAACAGGATGTAGCCGCGCGATTCGCCCTGCACTTCCGCCGCCTCGACATAAGCTCTGGTTTTCACGTCGAGCACCACGCTGCGCACGACGCGCGTCACAATGGGCACGTACAGGATCACGGTGGCGATCAGCACCGTCGTCCGCGACGCGCCGAGCGATCCGAGCAGGAGCAGCGCCAGCAGGAAGGCCGGCAGGGCCAGCAGACTGTCGAAGATGCGCATCGCCAGTTCGTCGATCAGCCCGCCTGCATAGCCGATCACCAGTCCGAGCAGCAGCCCGATGCCGACAGCCAGCAACGTGGCGCTGCCCGTCAGCGCCAACATATTGCGCGCGCCGTAGATGACACGACTCAGGATGTCTCGCCCGAAGTTGTCCGTGCCGAAGGGGTGTTTGAGCGTGGCCGTTTGCAGACGCTCCTCGAAACTCTGCGCGATAGGATCGTAGGGTGTGAGCAGCGGGCCGACCAGCGCCAGCAGGATGAACAGCAGGAAGCCAATCCCGCCGATGACGGACAGCGGCGCTTCACGCCACACCTGCCGCAGCGCCCGCCAGCGCCGCGCCAGCGGGCGAGGGTGCGAAAGCGAGACAGGCGGAATGACGGGTGGATCGGTGAGCATGTTGACCTCACCCCCTGACCCCCTCTCCAACTGGAGAGGGGGAACCGGTAATTGACTTTGCTCTGTGGAGGGCAATAGAGATTCGTTGAATAACCTGTTCTGGTGCGGTCAATATTTCCGAATTCGTGAATCGAAGCACCTTGTTTCCCAGGCTTTCTAGAAATTCCTGACGTATTGCATCTTCCTCGACAGAGTATTCGTGAATTGGGCCATCGACTTCGATGACTAATTTGGCCTGCAAGCAATAAAAGTCCACCATGAACTTATCTATCGAATACTGGCGGCGGAATTTGGCGTTAGCAACCTGTCGGTTGCGGAGCCGTTGCCACAACCAATTCTCCGCAGGTGTTGGCTCGCTGCGCTTCTGTCTTGCCAGTGGCTTCAACTTTTCCCAAAGCTGACCGGACGTTTGCCACGTTGGTTCCTCTGGTGACTTATTGCTTCGCTTGGTCATAACCCACACTATATCCTATTCAACTCCCCCTCTCCAGTTGGAGAGGGGGCCGGGGGGTGAGGTCAACTACCCCTTGAACGTCACCTCACGGAAGTCAGTGCGGCCTGCAAAGGGTTGGAAGCCCTTCTCGAAGTTGAACTTCTTGCTGGCCGCGCCCACAATCGGGAAGAAGTACGGGATGATCAGCGGGCCATGATCGGCCAGGATGCGCTGGATTTCCTTGTAGGCGGCGACGCGCTCTTCCATTTTCAAGGACGTACCCGCGATGTCGATCTGCTTGTCCAGTTCGGGGTCGCTGATGTGCGTCTCGTTCCACTTGCCGCCTGTCTTGAGCGAGAAGTCGAGATACTGCTGTGGCGTGGGACGCGCGGCCCAACCGGTGATGCCGAGCGGCACTTCCAGCCAGCCGTTGTCGCTGTAGTAAGTGCTCTCGTCTTCGAGCTTGATGTTGACGGTGATGCCCGCTTTGGCCCACTGATCCTTGATCACGGTGGCGAAGTCCGGGCGGCCACCCGTGTTCGGCACGTGCAGGTCGAATTCCAGGCCGTTCGGGTAGCCCGCGTCGGCGAGCAGTTTCTTTGCGCCCTCAGGATCGTAAGGAGGCAGCGGCGAATTGGGGTCAAAGTATTCCTTGAAGTACGGGCCAATCGGCGCGTCGCGGCCCACTGCGCCCAGACCAAGCTGTACCACCTCGTTGATCTTGGCGCGATCCGTTGCCATCTTGAGCGCTTTGATCACCTTCGGATCGTTGCCGGGCTTCTGGTCAACGCGGATGCGCAGCACGTCGTGGCCGCTGGTCGGGTAGTTGACGGTTTGCAGGTTAGGATCATCCTTGAGCGCCACGAAGCGGGCATTCGGCATCCGCAGCACCACGTCGATCTGCCCGCCGCTGAGGGCCGCCAACTGGGCGTCGCTCGCCATGTAGAGATGTTCCATGCCCGCCAGTTTCGGCAGTCCTGGAATCCAGTAGTTCTCATTGGCGACGAAGGTAGCGCGGTCTTCCGGCTGGAACTTGTCGAGCTTGAAGGGGCCAGTGCCGATAAAGGTCGTGTTGGGGTCTTTTGTCCCGGCCTGAAGCACCAGCGCGTGACTGTCCGCAATGTTATACAGGAAATCGGGCTGCGTGGTGGATAGCGTAAAGGTCACGGTGGTGTCATCCACAGCCTTGATGTCCGTGACGTTCGCGTACAGCGATGCGGCTGGCGAACCCACATCCTTGCTGCTCAGGCGCTTGAACGTCCAGACCACGTCCTCGGCGGTCATGGCCTTGCCGTCGTGGAACTTGACACCTTTCGCCAGGTTGAACGTGTACTGTTTGCCATCGTCGCTCACCTTCCAGGATTGGGCCAGGCGCGGCGACAATTCGGCGGTGGGCGTCGGGTCGATCAGGTAATCGTAGATGGCGTTGCAGAAGGATATTTCCGAGTCGGTTTGAATAAAGGCCGGGTCCAGTTTCTTGGTTACTTCCCAACCGACCCTGATCACGCCGGACCGCGCCTGCGCGGACTGCCGGCGGCCTGTACCGGGCAGTGCCATCAGCGCCTGCTGCCCGTGTGGCCTGACGGCGGGCGGCATCAGCGCCAGACCTACCCCGGCCCCGGCCATCTTCAAAAACTGGCGACGGTTCACGCCTTTACGCTGCTTGCTCATACGACCATCTCTCCTCTATGTTTTCCTTCGACTGAATGCTGCATCCAGTGATCGGTTGCCCCGGCAAAATGTGGCTGGCTGGTGGCCCACACAAAAGCTGACTAAACCGGGTCAATTCAAACCATCCTCCTTTCCTGTACTGAGCCGGGGAAACAAAAGAGCCAACCCGGGCGGCTGGCTCTCGGTGTTGAATGCAGTGCGACAATCTTTACCAGAGCACCAGACGTCCGGGATAGGTCAATAGCATACACACGCACAGATGATGTGCCCTGGTCTGGCGCGCCGAATACGATGCCCGAGAATGGAACATGCGAACAAGTGTACCACTCGCCCCTAAAGATGGCAAGCAGGCTGTGCGGGCAGTTTGCACAACTCAGGTAGTGGGGCATGGCAGGCGTTCCTCCCGGACAGATCGCGCAGATCGTGCCAAGTGATGATCGGATATTTCTCCAAGTTTCTCCCCTCTCCGCGAAGTGGAATGGGGCCGATTGCGCAGTGAAGCGGCCAGTGTCGCCGTTCGCGGTGGGCCTGTCGATCAGGACTTCGCGTCACGTTCGCGCTTTCTTTTTCCCGCCTCATCCCGACCCACCTTCTGCACGATCTGTCCCCTCAGCGGGCCAAACGTTACATATCATGGGGGCGTCTGTAGTAAGCCCTCGCCGGTTCTGAGATGACATGGACAGGTGATCTTTGGATGGCATCACGACTTTCTTTTCGCTGTGCGCCTTCAGCCCCAATTCGATCACGTCCATGATCTCCTGCAAGGGCAGAGCGAGCGCGTCAATATCCTCTTTGGAAAGAAACAGGATCTCCGGGCCAGACGGCATGAATTCCTCTGCAAGGGTGTGTGAGTTGGCGCTGATGGGCGGTTGGCGAAGCTGGTGGTGATTGGCGAGATATTTCAGATAGTCATCAGCATAATATACAATCTCTTGCAGCGATTCCCAAAATGCAAAGCCAACCGGAGAGTCCGTTGTGAGCGACGCGATCAATATCCAGGAGCTATCCACGCCCGATCTGCTGGCCCAGATGGGCTACGATCTGTACGATAGGCTGGCGGCGGAAGTCGAGGCGAAAGTCCACGAATGCCTGCGGCGCGGCATGAGTGCCTACGACGTGATGACGCAGGGCCTTGTGGCCGGGATGGACGTGGTCGGTGTGGATTTCCGCGACGGGATTCTGTTTGTGCCAGAAGTGCTGATGGCCGCCAAAGCCATGAAGGCCGGCAGGCGATCTTGCAGCCGATCCTGGCGAACACGGGCGCGCCCAAAATCGGCAAGATGGTGATCGGCACGGTGAAGGGCGACATCCACGACATCGGCAAGAATCTGGTCGCCATGATGCTAGAAAGGGCAGGCTTCGAGGTCGAAACTGCCAAGAAATTCATCGCCGTCAAACGCGGAATAAACCTGACCCCCTCTCCAACTGGCGAGGGGGCAACGGTGGGCCAGGATGCTCCTCTTCACGCTGGTTGAGGGGGATTGGGGGGTGAGGCCAATCTAGCTTTTGGTTTCCTCTTTTTCGTCCTTGACCTCGATGACGGTTCTGGTGGCCTCTTTGGCGGCATCCGTCGGGTCTTCATAGCGCTCGATCACGATCTTCACCTGTGCGACCAGTGCTGCAATTGCACCTATGGCAGCCAGGAACGGTGCGAAGACAGCGACGCCCGTGCCCGCCACGACACCCAGCGTTAGCGGTACTTCAAGCAGTGTCCGCCCACTGCCGTCCTTGATGATCAGGCGGCGAATGTTGCCTTCCTGAATAAGCGCATTCAGGCGCTCGATGAGCTGGTTGCCCGCGACATTGATTTCCTCGTAGAAGCTGCGCGGATTGTCCTGTGGATTCTTGTCAGCCATTGCACTATCCTTCCTTTTCGTTTTCCCTTCACGATCCACTATTACGCACAACTGCCCAGGAAGTTGCGCGCATGGTAAAGACAGGCCGCTGCATCGATACCACCAGCGGACGGATCAACGCCCGGCCAGGGCCAGATCGCATCCTGGCGACGCCGGGCGGGGAGAGACTTTTGAGCCGCGCCGACTCCCCTCTCCATCCGATGGCTGAGGGGGCTGGAGGTGAGGCCAATCCTCACATGTCGTACACGAAGTATTCGAGTTGCAGCGTCGTGCCTGCGTAACCACTGACACGCAGTGCGCCGCGCTTGCCCTCGGCGGTGTAGATGCCGATAACCGCTCCAGGAACCAGATCAGCCTGAGCAATGCCCACAGCGTTGTTGATCTTGTCCGGCGAGAGGAAGTCCCAGTAGATTTGCGCCATCTGCACGCCCGGCAGCAGACCGAGTTTGGCCCCATTGAGTGGTACCAGCTTGGTTCCGTCGTAGCTCACGTCCGGCGTCCCACCCTGGAAGTCCACGCTGTTACCGGGCGGAATGTTGACGTTGCCCTGGGCGATGCGGTTGCGATCCACCCGGTACGAGAACTCCGGTTTGTTGTTGGCTTCTCCGTTCGGCCCTTCGTTCACCTGATTGTTCAGGTCAAGCACGATGGCAATGGTGAAGATGCCTGTGCCGTTGACCGTGTTGGTCAGGTTCACCTGCGTCTGCTGGCCCGCCGGCAGGCCCGGCACCACCACTGCTGTGTAGACTTCGCCAGGCTTGAAGCTGGTGGCGACAGCGAATTCGCCTGCATCCGCATTGCCGTTGTTCTTGACGACCACCGAGAGCGTGAGTGGCACGCCCGGCTGCGGCACGGGTGGGTTCATGGTGGCACTGACCATGATCAGATCGGCGAAAGGCTGCGGGCTGGGCGTGAACGTGGCGGGCGGTGTTGGCGTTGGGACGGGCGTGGGCGGCGGCGCAATGATGGGCAGATCGCGGATGTTGCCGAAGAGGTCAGTGAAGAAGCTGGCCGAAACCCAACCCTGCTGGGCACGGAAGTTGATCACATACCAGGTGAAATCGGTGTTGGCCCCGACAAACTGGACCCGTTCACCGCGCCGCAGCTGGCCGATCACCGGGTAAATCTGGCCGGGACCGGTGCGCACGTTGACGTTGGCCCGGACAGTTCCGCCGATACCCGCCGGAACTTCCGTCGGGACGAGGGTGGGCGTCGGCGGCTTGGGGGTGGCTGTAGGCGGCGTTTCGACCAGTTGCAGTCGCCCGGTCTCGTCATAACGGGCCAGCACAGTCGGCGCACCAAAGCGGTTGGTGACGATCACGTAGGTCGATGCGCTCAGTTCGCCGTTGCCGAGCTTCGGATTGAAGCTGCCCTGCACCGAGTCGGCTTTGGGGAAGGCCAGCAGTCGGGTTCGCAGCGCATTGGGCGCAAAACCAGCATCCTTGATGCCGAGGATGAGCGCGACGGCCACATCGTAGGCCGCCGCACTGAGCGCGGTGGGCACTGCGCCGAAGGTTGCTACGTAGTCGCGGGTAAACTCCGAACTGTCAGCCGAATTCCACGAGTAAGGCCAGGTGGTCACGCCATAGAGGCCGGTACGCAGTTGCGGCGGAATGTTGCGGATGAAGTCGGGGGTGTCGGTCACGGGTGTGGCGAACGTTCCGGCGTAGTTGGCGGCCTTGAGCGCCAGGAAGAGTTGGGCAAGCTGCGCCGGATCGCCATAAGCGAGAATGGCGTCGGGCTGGCTATCCATCAGGACCTTTGCCGAGTCCGTCACTGCACCGTTCTCGACCTGGATGACAGGCGGCGCAGGCGGCTTCCCGGCTCTGGTCAGCGTGGTCACGACCTCGCTAACTGGCCCGGCTACACCCGGATTGCCCTGGAAGATAGCGAACTTGTTCTTGCCCAGGTCTTTGATCATCACGTCGGCCAGCGCTGCCGCCTGCCGGTTGCTGGCGGCGCGTGTTCGGAAGACCTGCCCACCCGTCTTGACCGCTGTGCTCGTCGCGCCGACAAACACGGGAACCCCCGCGCCCGCCAGCGCCGCGCTGCTGCCAGCGGCCAACTGCTCGTCGTCTGGCCCGAAGATGGCGACGACATTGCTGCCCTTAAGCTGAGTGATGGCCGCACTCACATCATCCGCCGTCTTGGCGTCGGCGGCCAGCACCGAAAAGTTGAACGCCGCACCGCCAGGGCCGCTGATTGGCCCTTTGCCGGTCAGACGTTCCACGGCGAGTGAAACACCCTGCGCGGTAGGCCCGTCGATGGGGCCGATCACGCCGATGTTGAGCATCTGTGGGGTTTGTCGCAGCGTTGAGGCTAAAGCGAAGGGCGACATGGTTGCCAACAGGGCGACAGTCAACAGAACTGCGATGAGTGCGAAGCGCTTTCGTAACATCGTCCATCCTCCTGGTTTACCCGGATCAGCAAACCTTACAACCGACCTCGGATCCCGCGAAGCACCTCCCCAAGCTATAAGTTATATCGCTACTTCCGGCCAAAAGTCACAAAGTTCTCAGCGGACGCCAATCCCTGTAAAAAAGCCGTTGCGCCTCGGTGTGAGCCGGGTTTCGCGTTACAATCCTGAGCATGGATAAACGGACAGCGGATCGGCTGAACGAGATCAACCGGGCGTTTTACCGCACCACCGCCGGGCACTTTGACGAGTCGCGGCAGCGAGCCTGGCCGGGCTGGGAGCGGCTGACGACCTATCTGCGGGCACCGCTCCGGGTGCTGGACGTGGGCTGTGGCAATGGGCGCTTCGGACGCTTCCTGGCACAGCGCTTTGGCCGTTCGGCCCTGCGCTATCAGGGCCTGGACAACAACCCGGAATTGCTGGCTCGCGCACGGCAGGCGCTGTCCGGCGTTAATGCGGTGCTGGAAGAACGGGATGTGATCGCGCAGCCGCCCGACAGCGGCTCATTCGACCTGGTGGTGGCCTTCGGGGTGCTGCACCATGTGCCGGGCCAGCGCCAGCGCCAGGACTTCGTGCGGCGGCTGGCGGGGTGCGTCGGGCCGGGGGGCGTGCTGGCCTTTGCCTGCTGGCGCTTCTACGAGTACGAGCGCTTCCGGCGGCGCATTGTGCCCTGGCCGGAGGGCTTCGCCGTCGAGCCGAACGACTTTATGCTGGACTGGCGAGGCGGCCAGCGCGCGCTGCGTTACTGCCACTACGTTGACGACGCCGAACACGCCGCCCTCATCGCCGCGACGGGCCTGACCGTGCTCGACGACTACCGCGCGGATGGCGAATCGGGCGACCTCAACCGCTACACGGTGCTGCGCAGAACCTTACCAGCCTGAATCGTAGCCAGCCCGCCGATGACGACATCGGGCGGCCCGGGGACTGGTTCAAGGGTATCGGAGTGGTCAGGGTTTTGAAGTGCGGTCAGGTGGGAAAGCGAGGGGGAGTGTGAACACAGGACGGCGGCCTGGTTCGAGGAACAACGCGGGTGAGTCAAGCGAGGGGCGCAGAGGTTCTTTTTCGATACATCTCATCAACTTCCGCCCGCCATCGGCTCGATCCGAGTTGACCTGTATAGCGGGAAGAAACCATCATCTCGAAGACACAATCCTCGACTTTTCAGCCAGGCTTGCCTCTGTTCTACTGCCAATCTGTAGAAGTCAGGAAGAAGAATATGTTTCCAGACCTTGAATTTGTGTCGCCGATCCGAGAATCCAGTCTTGAACAGGTACAGGCTGTCCTCGCGGGAACCCACGCCACCGCCCAAATGAAATACTTTCGCACGTCTGGCGTTGCCCCACAATCGCACTGAATCCATAAGCAATTTGCTGGCGGCGAATTGCATTCGGTCTGAGGCGGAACCGCCCAAATGATATTGAATGATGTCGCCCACCTTCGTGAATAAACCTGCGGCCAAAACTCCACTACCTAGCTTGACCACAAATAGATTTAAGCAGTCACCCAACGCAACACGAAGTGAGTCGAAATATTCTCGGCTGAAAGCATAATCTTCAGTTGCTTTGACACGTTTCATAGTCGCGTCATACAATCTCAAGAAGTCACTATAGTGTTCCCACATTTCGTCATTGTAAGCAATGATTCCCAGTTTTTTCGCCTTGTTGATGTCACGACGGTGGTTTTCACGGTAATTCCGGTACTGTTTGTCCTCTGTTGCCGTTAAGTCAATAGACACAGTCTGTCCGATCTCGGCAATCTGGCCGCTTCCCAGACCCGCTTCGTTTTCTAAGAGGGGATGCAACCTGGAAAAGACAGATACTACGCGAAACTCGCGCAGGACGTCTTCTAGGGCATGACCAAAGTTCGCTACGAAATGTCGGTCCCGCCAGTCATGATTTGTGATAGGGCCAGCATACCCATAGACGGATGTCGCGTCGTAAAAGTCCACTAGTGGACCTTCAATGCCTTCCAGTCGGGTGAGTGATCGCCTGAGTAGTGGGTAAGCAGCGAAATGTTCCCCATCTCGGAATACAATGAGAATTCCCTCATCGCCGCTGATTTGTTGATGCAAATAGTGATAGCCCGCTGTGTGATAGAAATCATATTGGCCGCATCGTGTCAAGATGCTATTCCACCGTGTAGAGTCTGTACAAGGGATGATCTCGACTGTGTCAGTCATTGTGCTCCAAGATAACTCACGCCAGTATGTGAACTGGGTTATGAATTGAAACACGCTGTTATCATCAATAATGTTTATGATCTATACGACTTCGGAGTCGCATCAGGATGCTGTCCAAATCACCTCGAAGTCGGATACTGCTGGCAATAACCCTGCTGCCCCTAATTCGTGATCTTGTCACGCCATCTGGTGATCCGACGCAAAAGAGCCTGCGCTGGCTATCCAACGAACGCAACGCTACTAATGCGGATAAGTCTTCCAAAATATCCGATGTAGTACTTCGGAAGTACATCGTGCCCAGTCGGCCTATCATGTAATTATGTGCCGGTGTGAGAAGAACGAACTCGGAGAATCCGTAGATTTCATGGACTGCATTGGCCTGTGGCATCCTGGACACCACCCACCAGTCAACTTTGTCGGAGGGCAGGTCCGAGAGGGAAATGTCAACCCAGAGTTGATTACTGATCGGAGTCAGCCCCAATGCAAAGTACCATTCTTTTGCCTTTTGATTGTCAGCAAACACGTCAAGTTCCAAGATACCCTGATTCATATCTCGAACTTGACACAGTCCTTCATATAAAAGCAGCCGCCCCGTACCCTTACTTTGTGCATAAGGCACAACATATATATTGTTGAGGAATAGCTTCTCAGCATCTCGCCTAATTTCGGCAAATCCTGTAACCTTTTCTCCTTCCGCTGCGACTATATACACGCTATCTGCCCGACTTTGCTGGCAATGAATGGTATCGAGCACGTACTTGTGGTATCCAGCACAATTGAACGTCGTATACGGTAGCAACTGCTCTGGAACACCGCTCCGGATTATTTCTACGATTGGATCACTGTCGAGAGCAGAGGCCAGACGGAAAACGGGCATCTCAGGCGTTCCTACCTGCCATACGCTCCTGATCGAGATCGGGCATAAGACTCCGGGGATCAACGACGACGTTTTCCCGCTTCAGTATGGAAACGACTGTCCGGATTATTATCTGAATATCTAAACGGAGTGAGCAGTGCTCAACATACCAGACATCCATAGCAAGCCGCTCATCCCAACGAGCTAAATTGCGACCATTAATCTGTGCCCAACCTGTAATGCCCGGTTTTACAGAATGCCGCAAATGTTCACGCTCCGTATAGTAGGGCAAATATTCCGTGAGCAGCGGGCGCGGCCCGACCAGGCTCATCTCGCCGCGCAGGACGTTGATCAGTTCCGGCAGTTCGTCCAGGCTGGTGCGGCGCAGAAAACGCCCCAGGCGCGTCAGGCGCTCGGCGTCGGGCAGCAGATGGCCGTCGGCACCGCGCGCATCGGTCATGGTGCGGAACTTGAGCAGGGTGAACGGCTGGCCGTGCAGTCCGGGCCGCTGCTGGCGATAAAATACCGGGGAACCCAAACGCATTCGTATTGCCAGCGCAATCAGGAGCATCGGAAGCGCACATATCGCTAGTCCTAGCATCGCCCCGGCAACATCCAATAGGCGTTTAACTCGGTGATACCCTATCAACATTCAATCCCATTGTTTTCATGATCTGGGCGTTCACTTTACGCACATCGTATTTATCCACAGCGATTTCTCGGCTGCGCTTTCCCATAGAAGCGATTAACTCCGGCTGGCAGATGAATTTCTCCAGGGCATTCACCAGCGCCGACACATTCCGGACGGGTACCAGATAACCGTTTTCCCCGTCGATGACTGTCTCGCGGCAGCCCGGCGTATCCGTCGTGACAATTGGTCTGCCCGTCGCCATCGCTTCGAGTACTGTGCGTGGTGTTCCCTCACGATAGGAGGGTAACACATACACACTCGCTTCTCGCATGTATGGGCGCACATCATCCGTCGAACCGAGATATTCGATGTATCCCTCCTGCTGCCATTGCTCCAACTGAGATCGAGTAATGCCAGCAGGATTATTTTCATCAAACCATCCCAATAAACGAAATACAGCACCCGGATACTTTTTCTTTAAGATCGCTGCCGCTTCTGCATATTCGACGATGCCCTTGTCTTTTAGCAGCCGTGCAACCAGCAAGAACATTGGGTACTCGTGCGCTGGCGGTGGCGTTTCAGCAAAGTGATCCAGATCGACACCGGAACCGTTCACGACTATCGCTTGTTCGCCCGTAACCAATCCCAACCGGACAAAAAGTGCCCTGTCATCGACGTTCTGGAAAAACACAGCCGTATTCGATGGGAGCGCAAGACGGTACAGCAGCCTGATCAATCCATTGAGCACCCGGCGTTTCAGGCGTCCACCAGCACCGCTCACCGGCTCAACGAAAGCGAATCCCAAACCGGTGATCATCGAGAAATAGCGCGGAACGCCCGCCAGGCGAGCCGCCAGGGAACCATAAATTACGGGTTTGATCGTATATCCCAGTGCTATGTCCGGCTTAAACTGGCGAAACAGGCGGTAAAGACTCAACACTGTTCTCGCATCGTGCAGGGGATTGACACCGTTCCGCGAAAGGCTGATGGAGTGATACGTTACACCCATCGCTAGAAGGGCCTGGCATACACCCTCATCCACCCCCGGCGCGCACGCCAACACGTCGTGTCCCGCATTGAGCATCGCCGAAAGCAGAGGCCCACGAAAGATGACCAGCGACGGGGCATAACTGGCAATCACAGCAATCTTCATCTGCTGGTGGCCTTCAACCACGCTTCCGTCGCATCCCGGACATATTCATAGAACTGAATGCGGCGCTCTCGAAGCAGGTTTTCGTGGTATTCTCTGGCTTTTGCCAGATTCCGCGCAGACATTCATATTGGCTCCCCATCCAAATATATGCGCTGCCACAGTTCCAAATTCAGTAACAGCCAGAGGTGAGTATCCCAGACATGACGCCCGTTGAGATGTTCTTTCCAAAGGCGCTCAATCATGGTCATGTTGAGCATATTTCGCCTGCGCGTGCGTTCATCAAACAACACTTCGAACGCAAAAGCCTTAAGTTCATCCCGAAACCAATGATCTATCGGCACGGAGAAGCCATGTTTGGGTTTCCGTAAGACCTCGCTTGGGACTAGGTCCCGAACGGCCTTTTTGAAAACTCTTTTCATCGTTCGGCCTCTGATCTTTAATCGCCCCGGAATCTGGAAGGCCAGTTCCACCAGTCGATGATCGAGAAACGGTAGCCTCCCCTCCAAACTGCACGCCATCGTCACCTTATCGACCTTTTCCATATACGTATCGGGCAGCCAGGTTTTCAAATCAATATACATCAAGCGATTGAGATGGTCATTGGCTGTTCCATCCGGGAGAGCAACATACCGAGTCGAGTAAACCTCCGCCGGGTCATAGCCTGCCAGTGTGCCGAGCAACTCGGGCAAAAATAACTCGGCTTGCATCTCTGGCGTGAAGTATGTCAGCCAGGCAGCGTAGCGGCGAGCCGGGTCAACTATCTGGAGGGCGCTCACCGTCCGCTTGATCCGTCTCAGGCGCGGCATCGCATCTGCAATCGAAGGAATCAAGTGTCGGGTCACTGCTTCAGGTAGATGCTGATAGGGTGCGGCCAACCGATCAGCGGCATAACGCCGGTAGCCTCCGAACAGCTCATCGCCACCGTCACCAGCCAGAACTACCTTGACGTGCTGGCGAGTGAACTGGCTGAGTAGGTAGAGTGGAAACCCCGCTGCATCGCCAAACGGCTCGTCATAGTGATATACCAGCGTGCGCAGCGTTCGAACCAGATCGGAATGCTGGACAAGAAGTTCGTGATGGTCCGTCCCGAAGTGATCGGCTACTCGCCGTGCATCCGGCAGTTCGTTGTAGGCCCCGCCAATGGTGAAACCAAGCGAAAAAGTCTTTACTGGCCCGGTTGCATAGCGCGCCATCAACCCTACGATGACGCTTGAATCCACACCGCCGCTCAGAAATGCCCCTACCGGGACATCTGCGATCAGGCGACGGCGGACGGAGTCTTCCAGCAACTCTCTGATGCAGCGCGCATATTCCGCTTCTGTGAGCGTCTGCCCCGTATCAACCTGTGGTTCGTCCCCAACATCCCAATATTGCTTGACTTCAAGTTGTCGGTCACGCACCACGATATAGTGGCCTGGCAGCAGCTTCTTGATATCGCTGTAAATCGTCTGAGGGGCCACGGCATGGCCGAAGGACAGGTAGTTCACAAGACCTCTGGAACTGAGCGCCCTGGGAATCTCGGACACAGCGAAAAGTGCCTTAATCTCGGAAGCAAACACGAATTGCTGTGCGTCGTGATAATAATAGAGAGGTTTTTCACCTATTCTGTCTCGTGCAAGAATCAAGCTCTCTGTGCGGCTATCCCAGATCGCAAATGCGAACATGCCGTTAAGTCGCTTGAGGCAGTCCATTCCCCATTCCTCGTAGGCGTGCAGAATCACTTCCGTATCACAATGCGTGCGAAACTGGTGTCCCTTCGCTTCCAACTGTGGCCGCAGGTCAAGGAAGTTGTAAATTTCGCCATTGAAGACGATGCAGACAGCTTTATCTTCGCTCCAGATAGGCTGTTGCCCATTAGCCAGGTCGATAATGCTGAGACGGCAGGATCCAAGACTGACATGATTGCCATACCAGGCATTCGTTTCGTCCGGCCCGCGGTGCTTTATGCACGTGAGCGCACCACTCAGACGGTCAGGAACAATATCCTCCGCCTTGCCAGATAGTCGCCCTACAATGCCGCACAAAGCACATACTCCTTAGCAGATATTAGCTGCATCTTCTGGAACTGCCTGACTGCTTTTCGCGCCGCTTGCCCATTGCAGCAGCGACAGCAGCCGAGGAGCCGTTACCTGCGTACAATATTGTCGCTCGACTTTTGCGCGACCAGCCTGCCCCATGCGTTTTCTGAGATCAACGTCAGTGCGCAATATGTTTAGCGCCCTCACCCATTCTTCTTGGGACGAAGCGAGAAAGCCATTGACTCCATCTTCGACAATCTGGCGATTGACGCCAACAGGCGACGCTATTACTGGCTTGCCACAGGCCATGTACTGTATCAGTTTGTACCCGCATTTTCCCCGCTCCCAGGCATTATCCACAAGTGGCATTATGCCCACGTCAAAGGTTCGAATATCGTCCACTTCAGTATCTTCAGCCCACTCACGAACTTCCGCAGATAACTCCGGCGGGACTGCCGACTTAGCGGTTACAATCACCAGCCTTGCCTGACCTCCAGCACAAACCCGCGCCAGGGCAGGCTGTACAGATCGAAGGTACTGCAGGCCAAATGGTAAGCCAACCCATCCTATGCGGAAATCGCGTCCATCAGGCGATTTTGCAGCGGGCGGTATAGGGTAACGTTCCAGATCAATAACCGTAGGCAAGAGTTCAACAGAACGTGCCCCGACCTGGCGCGCGCGTTCGAGTAGATAGTCGTTTCCAACAATCACGAGGGATGCATACCGCATTACTCGGTCTATTTTGTGACCAAGGAGTGTTTGAACTAGCTGTCGGCGATGCTGATCGTAGCGGTGAAAGACGGCATCGTCGTAATCAACAACATAGGGGACCTTCGAGGTTGCCAATAGGCCTTCTGCCCAGGCGGGTAGCCAGGGGAACAGTTCGTTCTGGATCCAGATCAGATCATAATCACGGCTCCTCAGCAACTGGATTCCCCGCCTGACATAGGCGGCTAGTATGTCAGCAATTTTTGGGCGTTTTTGAAGGTAGAGAGCTTGCAGATAATTGTTGTCGAGGAGGTGGGCAACAGTGACTTGGACACCTTGTTCGTTCAAATATGGAATGTATTGATACGTCCTGAGTCGGCTGCTTGCCCCCAGTGTGCCGAAACGGCTCAACAGTAGGACTTTCATTGGTGCTACTTCATCGATCTTCGGTTTTGAGCCAATGATGAATGTACATTCAGTGGCACGTGAACAAACCTGGAAAGAAAGTATAGGAGAATCATGAACTCCCAGAATGGAGTGCTCACAAATCGGTTCGTACTTACTGATAACAGCAGGCCGTGACTTACCAAAGCGGTCCCAACGACATTTCCCAAAGTAGGATTACGACGCATACGCATGTAAAGGTATGTTGCGAGAAAACCCATGAGCAAAGGGTAGATGATTACTCCGACAACGCCGAAATCGGAGTACGCACTGTTCAAGTAAGTATAAGTATTGAAAGGAAATGGAATATTAACAAAAATCCCTACTTCTGAGGGCAGCGGAATGTCCAAGCGGAGCAATTTGGTCAGGATCTTGAAGAAGGGGAGCAGTGAGAAAGTACCCCAGGTAAATTCATTGGTTCGTAAGACATACTGATCAAAAGCGGGTATGTTCCCAGTGAGGTACACATAGCTGGATACCAGTGGACTCTCAATTGGCCTGCTGGACAAATACGGAATATTGAATCCCCCTGCAAGGGTAATTGCGAATTCTGTCTTCCCAAGCCTCGTTCCCTGAAAGATGAAGTAGGCCAGCGATGCAACAGTTGCAACAATAACAATAATAATCCCGTTGCGACGCGAAGGCTGCTTGCTTATACTCCGCTGGACATAGATCAGGGTTAGGACGGACCAAATCGCAACCAAAACAAAAGAGCCACGCTCAACAGACGTTAATAGCGACACGAGGGCGACGAAGAACACCAAAATCATATCCACACGGACTCGTTTTTGTAATGAAGTCGTATAGAATACGACAAGCACACAAACCAGCCAATTCAGATACCACAAGAACTTACCCCAAAAGAACGCACTAATAAAGGAGGGCTGATCTTGGGAAGTTCTTATCAAACCAGGGTTTTCCCACAAATTTGATATACCAAAAGTATCATCGATAACCTTAAAGTAGATGAACTGCCCAATTCCGCCGAGTATAAAGAGGACATAGATTGAATATCGTAATCTGCCTTCGCTTAAACTTCGTCGCCAGTATGATCGATCTGACACGTGGCTCTGTAGCCAATGTCGAGTAAGTATGAGCGAATGAACTGTACCCATATAGAAGCCGAATGTACCGAGCATGAATAGAAACCATGCTGTAGAACTTACCGGACTGTAAGAGATTATGTTGAGAAAAAAGACCCCAAACATCAGCGACCAAGCTGCTGTATAGATACTCCAAGGGGCGAAATAATCTTTCACTGTCCGGTAGGACAATATTACTACATACAGGCCAATGACAGCGCTGGATAAAGATAGGATTATGCCCACTAGCTCAAATTCCTCATTCAGTATTAAGCTGGGATCTTCTTACATTTCTGAAGAATTCGAGTAATATGGCGAAGTCATGTTTTTCGACAAGTATGAATTTCAAAATGCCTTCCCCGGTTAGCCTTGAGACAATTAGTATAACTATGCCACACTCCCCTATATAAAGAACACTAGATGCAAAGGACGCCCCTATTGCTCCATATCGTGGGATTAAGATACTGTACAGAATAAGCCCACCCATCAGCCCAAAGAAAGTAGTTCTAGCAACTATCCCAGGACTCTTCCTGCCAGCAATATCTCCAATGAGTACTCTGAAAAGTGAAGCCGCCACAGCTCCGGGCAAGAGAATCCAAAGCAACGGCACTGAAGGCAGATATTTAGGGAACATCCACCGTATTAATAGCCAGCTAAACAAGGCTGACGCCAATGCAAAGGGTATTCCAAGACTGAGAAGAACTCGACATAAATGTGACGTGATTTCACTTGAATCTTGCTTTTTTGTGGCTGAAACTCGTGCAAGTAGTATGGTCCTCAGCGAGTTAGATGGAAGCCAGATAACCTCAGCTATGCGGGTAGCAATTGAATAGTAACCGGCAGCACTCAAACCAGCAAAATAGCCAACAAGAGGCATATCTAGCCTATACACTAGATATTGGGCAATATCGCCAATGTGTGATTTGAAGCCGAAAACGAAACCTTCCCTTAAGAATGAAAAATTGATAGAAGCTCGAATATAACCACCACGATAAAAGACAATCAAACCAATCACTGGCGCGCTAGTAATACCCAAGAGATACGCAACTAAGCCACCGGCAACTCCCAGACGAAATAGTCCAACAAGCAAAACTGTGGTTGCTAAATACAATCCGCCGGGTAATACACGCATCAGGACGGCGAGCTTAAGTAGGCCAAAACCTACAGACAAATCAGTAAAGTAAAGGAGCATTATTTGAGGGAGAATAGCTGCTAGAGCAAGCAGAACAACAATCAAAGGTGTGTCAGGAAGAATCTCTCTAATAATGGGCAGTCCAACTATGCCAAGCAACGTCAGCAAGAAACCTATTGCTGAACCGACCCAGATCACAGTTGAGAGAACATCAACGGGAGTATATTTCTCCTGGGCAAAATGATAGATTCCAGCAAAATGAAACCCTAAACTAGACATGATTACCACGACTGTGGGAACTGTGATCAAAATTGCTAACAGTCCGAGGTCTGAAGGAATCAGCCAATACGCCAAGATAGCACTATTGATCGCTGTAGCCGCTGTTCCTAATACACTTGCAGCAGTAATCACGGCAGAGGACTTCCAGACATGGAACGAAGGCCGACCGCTTGGAGACTTATCCAGAATTTGTTGCCCTAGTCTTTGCTTTCCGGGTTTTTCGCGCCGTTCGAATCTGGCCGACTTCCATAAACTTTGGACGGCAAGGCGGGCACGGCTCCCGGCCCGATTCATGCCGCTCACCACGTGCAGGATACGCTTAACCACGAGTAATCGCCTCCGGGGCTGGCTGTAGAGCACGCGGGCCGTATAGAAGCACATCAGAGCCAGTTGGAGCGCGCTGGATAAAATCGTCGCCCAGGCTGCGCCCTGAATGCCGTATTGCGGTATCAGGAGCGCGCAGAACAGGGCAGTCGATGCTGCGCAAACCCCGAAAATCACAGGCTGGACTTTGAAGCGCCGGGCTGCCGTCACGCCGTATCCGCCAAACGAGGCCAGGTAAAGCAGCGCCGCCGCCAGCATCAGCCACGCGAAAACGTCCGTGTAGCTGGCATATTCGGGCTGGTAGAGCAGCGTCAGGAGGGGCCGTCCGGCGATCAGCGCAACGAGGATGCCAGCCCCACCCAGCAGCGTGCCAATACCGAGGAGTTTCAGCAGCAGCCGCCCAAAGGCTGCCCTGTCCTGCGCGGCATAGTGTTTCGCCAGTCGCGGGCTGGCCGATTGGCCCAGGGCGCTGATCACGGTGCTCCCGGCCACCATCAGGTACGAGAGGGCGGCGAAAATGCCCAGGTCGTGCGCGCCGGAATAGCGTTCCAGGAAGTAGCGGGGAATGTTGGTGTTGAGCGAGATGAGCATCATGGTCACGCCCAGCGGCAGCGCCAGCCCCGTCAGTTCGCGGAATGTGCGGAACGTGAAGCGCGGGAACAGCCAATCATCGATGCCGTCGCCCCCTCTTTCCTGGGCCAGCGCGGTCAGCATCGTCTCGCCGCTGCGGAAGTCATAGCCGATCAGGACAATCACCGAGGCCAGCGACCAGCCCACCGACGCCCCCAGGACGCTGTGCGTCAGGTATTGCCCGGCGGCCAGCGCGATCAGGGACAGGATGCCCTTGAGCATCATCGACACGGCGATGCGGTCCATCTGCTCGTGGTGTTGCAGCAGCCCGTAGATCACGTCGCTGATGGCGTCAATGGCCTTGCCGAAGCCGATCACCAGGATGATCAGCGCGCTGTCACGCGGGTAGCCGGACACCTCGACAATGGCCGCGATGCACAGGAGCGCCAGGAACATCATGACCAGGCGCAGGCCGAAGTAGTCGGCAAAGTGGTACTCGCGTTTGGCATCGGTGGCCTGGATGGCGCGCAGTTGCAGATTGGCAAACATGATGATGGGGGCGGTCACGGCCAGTCCGAGCGCGAACTGCCCGACCATCTCCGGCGTGCCGAGCTTGGCGAGCACGACCAGCATGGCCCAACTGGACGCCGCGTAGACGACGTTCCCGGCGAACGTCCACGCGAAGTTGCGGCGCAGCGAAAGCGGCTTGATGACAGACTGCCCGGCCACGACCTCAGACTTTGAAAGTGTTACCATGCCACTATATTATCGCAAGGAATTGATCCGGGCGCGTGGCGCGGGCCACAGACTCTCGCTGGCGCGCTCCAGACCGGCCCGCAGGTGCTCGCACACGTAGTCGATTTCTTCCGGCTGCATGACCCCGGAGAAAGGAATTGCCAGGCAGGTCTCCCCGGCCATTTCCGAATAGACCAGATCGCCGCGCCCCCGGAAGAAAGTCTGCTGGTAGAAGGGCTGGAGATGGATCGGGGTGAAGTACGGGCGGGACGGGATGCCCTGCTCCTGGAGGTACGCCATCAGGTAATCGCGGGTCGGGCCGTTGGGCAAACGAATGACGTAGACAAACCAGCTCATCCGTGTGGTCGTTTCCGCGATGTACGGCCTGTCCACGCCGGGAATGGTCGCCAGTTGGTCATTGTACAGCGCCGCTACCGCATCCCGTCTGGCGAGCAGTTCGTCAATACGCCGCAGTTGGGCCAGGCCCAGGGCGGCGCTCATCTCGTCCATGCGATAATTGTAACCCAGGCGCGTGTGATTCAACCAGGCATTGAAGACGTCGCGCCCCTGGTTGCGCAGGCTGCGAAACAGGGCCGCCCACTCCGCATTATCGGTGACAATCATGCCGCCTTCGCCCGTCGTCATTTGTTTGTTGGGGTAGAAGGCGAAGACTGCCACGTCCGCCAGCGTGCCGACCTGCCGCCCCTTGTATTGCGCGCCAAGCGCTTCGCAGGCGTCCTCGATCACCACCAGGTGATGTTTCCGGGCGATAGCCAGGATCGGGTCGATGTCCGCTGGCTGGCCGAAGGCATGAACGACAATAATGGCTTTGGTTCGTTGGCTGATCGCCGCTTCGACGAGCGCCGGGTCCATATTGCCGGTCAGGGGATCGATGTCCACAAAGACCGGCGTGGCGCGCTCGTACAGGACGCAGTTGGCCGAAGCAATAAAGCTGAACGAGGGCGTGATCACCTCGTCCCCTGCGCCAATGCCAGCGGCGATGACAGCCAGATGCAGACCGCTGGTGCCGGAATTGACGGCAACGGCGTACTTTGCACCGACGTAGGCCGCAAAAGCCTCTTCAAACTGCGTGACCCTGGGGCCCAGGCTGAGGTGTGGCGTGCAAAGCACCTCCATGACGGCCTCGATCTCGGCCTGGGTAATATCGGGAGCGGACATTGGGATCTGCATTCTGTCTACCTTTCAAGGGCCTGGCCGGCTAAACCTCGAACGCTAGTCGTCTAAGGACTGTTCTGGGCCATCCGAGGCAGAACGCTTTGAGGGACTGCTCGGCAGTAGGGCTGGCACGGGTCGATGACCGTTGGAAGAAGGTTGGGCGTTGTCCAGGCTGCCGCGCCCGTAATATCCGTAATAGTAATTATACGCATAGCCGTAGCCTGCTTCGACATCGCGCGGGTTCAGACGGTTGAGGACAATGCCGGCCACCGGCAGCGAGAGCGTTCTGAACTGCTCAACGGTGCGCACCGCAGCAGCCCGCCGGGTCCGCCCCGCTTCCAGCACGACAATGACCGTGCCGTCCACGATGCCCGCCAGAATAGTGCTGTCAGAGACGGTCAGAGAGGGCGGGGAGTCGAGAAGGACGACGTCGTAGCCCATCTCAGTCGCCACCATGCGCATCAGTGTCTGCATGTGGGCAGTGCCCAGCAGTTCAGCCGGGTTGGTTGGTAGTGGCCCGGCAGGGATGAGTTCCAGCCCCGGGACACGGGTCTTCTGGATGGCGCGCGCGATCATCAGCCGTGCCTGAGACTGGTCGGAACTGTCGTGAGCCTTGCCATTTCCGTTCGCAGCATTCTTGGGGATGTTGCCGACCCGGCTGTCACGGAACGCCGCGAATGGTTCTGAGTCGGCTGCCGATCCGTCCGCAGCGTCCGCCTGGGGAGCGAGTCCGGACAGCAGGTCGGTCAACCCTGTGGTATTCGACACCTCGAAGATGAGATGCTGCGTTGGGCGGCGCAGGTCGGCGTCAATCAGCAAGACGCTCATCCCGGTGCTGGCAAAGATCGTCGCCAGGTTAGCGGCGGTCACGCTTTTACCTTCAGAGGGGCTGGGGCTGGTTACGATATAGACAAAAGGCTGGTTGGTCTCTTCCTGCTTGGCCGCGTACATCAAATTAACACGCAATGCACGGTATGCCTCGCTGATCATCGAACGCGGCTGAGTCCAGGTAATCAGTTTGTCCTTGTAGGTGCGCTTCTTGCCGAAGGGCGCAATGCTGCCGAGCAGGGGCACACCCGTCAGTGCCAGAATCTCCGCTGGCGAGCGGACGCTGTCGTTGAGATATTCGAGCAGGAAGGCAGCCCCGGCGGCCAGCAGTGCCCCAACCACCATTGCCAGGAGGGTGATGAGCAGCACATTGGGATTGACCGGATCGGTTGGGATACGCGCCGGTTCCACAATGGTCAGCGTGTTCGAGTTATTCTGTTGTTCGAGGGCCGTCAGCGTATTGGAAAGTTGTGCCAGGTTAGCCTGCGCCGAGTTGATCTGGGTGTTCAGCGCATCACGGCGGGTTTCCAGGGCTTTGCGGTCCTGTTCAGTCGGGTTTTGGCTCAGGCTCCGTTCCACGCTGTCATTTTCGTCGCGGGCGGCCTTAAGCTGCGCCTGGGCGCGTGCCAGCTCTTCGCGCAACAGCTTCACCTGATCCTGTTGTTCTTTAGTCAGGTTGGTAGGACTGTTCAAGATAAGCTGGTTCGCCAACTCATTGGCGATGTCCGCCACGACCACCGGATCGGTATACGTGACGGTGATGACCAGCAAAGAGGTATTGGGAACGATCCGGGTTTGGAAGAGCGTTTCGAGCTTCTCCGGCGGAAACGGTAGCTGGAGTTTGTTGACTGTCGCTTCAAGCACCGGGTACGTCGTTACAATGGCCGCATAGTTTTGTGCCAACTGCTGGCCGACCTGGATCAGCCCCGTGTTCGGATTCGCCAGACTCAGGAAAGACCCGACCTGGATGGTCGCGGAAGCCTGGTAGCGTGGGGGTTGGGTACGCCCCACGACGAAACTGGCGCTGCCGAATATCACACTCGCCAGCCCGATCAGCCAGAACCACCGGCGGAGTACGCGGAGATAAGCTGCTAGTTCCATCGGGAATATACATTCCTGTCTACTGCCTGATCGGCAATCGGATAAGGCGATCCCGGCGGGATCATTTAAAAATGACTTCGATCCATTGGTCAGTCACAAGCTGGAAGCGGAACTCAAGAATCGTGTTATCCAGCGTGTAATTGGCCACCGGAGCAGGTGAAGCGCCGACAAGGCTGGCTCCGGGGGGCAGTGCAAGTTGCACGTTCACTGCATCGCCCGGCGTGCCGGGCTGTTTTTGCAACAGGAGGCGATAGCGCCAGTATGGGCCGAACGGCTCAACGAGCGAAGGTGTGGTGTATGAATATTGAAAGCGCTCCGTCGAATCGAAATTCACCTTGACTGTAGCAACCAGCGTGGTGAGAGGCTCATCATTCACCGTTTGGGGGTCAACCTGAACGTTATCCGTGCCAGTGAGCGTGCTCCCGCTGGGGATGAAAACTTGCATCAGGTTGGCATAGTCCTTCTGATTACCGTAGTGCTCCGGCTTCACCGCAGGGTCTTTATCGGCCACGCTGGCCGAATAATCGTAGGAGAGTGCAGCCCGGCTTTTAAGGCTGCCGTCGGGCTGAATAGCAACATCGTAAGTCAGCGAGCGAGTAATTGAACTGTTGGATTTGTTGCCCAGGTTGGCGTCGGCAACCATGAAATAGTCATAGTGACCCGGCCTCTGAGCGCCGTCCCAACCAAGCAGACTCATGAATTCGTTGAGCCGGGCGTCGGTGAAATAGACCATGATGTGCTTCTCGCGGAGGGCGCTGAGGACGGCATTCAGCAGCGGCGCGGCCCGGTTTTCATCGATGTTTTGCCAATCGGCGAAAATCTGTTTGTAGGCCGCCGCCAGAAACGCTTTGTGCCCCTCCTTTTCGGCCCGAATGCGGTAGACCACCTCTCGGAAGTTTTGCGCGTTGATCACTTCGTCGTAGCCTGGAACAGAGACACTGCCCAGGCTTTCAAGGATTTTCTCAAACCCCATCAGGTCGATAGCGATCACCCCATCCACTGGCGAGCGTGGATTCTGACCCTGGTCATAGAACCAGGCTGCCATTTGGGCTGTGTGCGGAAAATCAGCATACCAGCTACCATCCCAGGCGCTGTAAATCGGTTGTGAATAATGGATCCACCAGTCCGGGATATGGAGCGTGCTCGCCATCTGTGCAGGCGGCGGATTCGGGCTGAGAGGCGTTGTGGGGCTGTAGGCATAGTCGGTGATACGGAAACGGCGCACGCGCAGCCAACCGTAGGTACTGATGTAACCACCTGATGGACGCAGTTCATCGCTGTTCTGTGACAGGACGAGGTAATTGCGAGGGGTGTTCAGGCCAAAGATGGTTGTAAGCAGGTCCGGCCCTTCCAACAGGAACTGGTTGATTGTGGTCAGTTGACCATGATATTGTTCAAGTTGCTCGATCTGCAATAACAGATCGGGTGACAGGCCGTTCAGATTGAGCGCTTTGATGTCCTGTTGCGCTGCCAGAAGCTGCTCACGAGCCGTTACAAACTTGCCTTGCCCGATCCGCAGCAGTTCGATCAGGCGCTCGCCGGAGGAAATCTGCGTCGTCAGCGATTGCCCGCTCTGTCCGCCCATCAGAAAGAACAGCGCCGGTTGGAGGCCGTCCAGGATATTCTGTGCGGCCAGCGCGACCTGCTCGGCGCCATCCAGCGCCCCGGAGACCGTCTCCAGGTCTGGTTTCAGGAATGAAAAGTGCTGCACCAGACTGCTTTGCTGTCTGGCGTGGCCTAAACTTGTCGCCAAATCTTGAACACTGGCTTGCAGCCTACCAAAATCGGCAAGAGTCAGTTCGGTAAAACTGCGACTGGTGAGGGTATTGGCGACACGTTTGAGATTGGAGAGCGATTCCTGCACTCGTGTGGTGGCGTCTGTCGCAAAGACCAGTATCCCGGCGGCGGGTATAATGCTGAAAATGAGCAAGGTAATCAGGATCGCTCGCCAGCGCAACACCCTGGCGAAACGCCTTGAAACCCGCCTGAGAGGCGAGCGATGTCTCTGTTGCCGCCTGGACTGACCCGCAGTCCGCACGCTGGTCGGGTTGGCTGGAATGACGGGTTGCTGACTGTTCACGGTTCGGATCAAAGGCGGCGAAGCACTGGCGGTTTCCGCAGCCGGAGCAGCGACTTGTAGCCTGTCTTGTGGTCGGGTGACAGCCGGTTCATCATTCCAGGCGGAGTCATCTTTGTCGCTCACTCGGTTGACTGGATTATTGTTCGGGGACATAGACCATCCTGAGCGCGGGCGTCGCACTGCGTATCTCTTCCGGTGGAGCAAAGACCAGGCTTGAGAGTATCTGGTAGGCGCGTTTTTCATCGTGGTCGGCTGTGGCGCGCATCAGCAGAGGAATATGCCTGTCGAGCTGCGTCGAGAGGCTCCGGGCAAAGGCCGACGGCATCTCAACTGTGAAAATAGCGCCGCCTTCCACCGATTGAGGATGCTCGTAACTCCAGAACAACTCCTCACAGAGTTTTTCGCCAGGGCGCAGACCCGTCACCTTGATCTCCACGTCAACCTCTGGCTCCAGCCCGCTCAGGCGTATCAGGTCTTTCGCCAGGTCCACAATCCGTACCGGTTCACCCATATTCAGGACAAATAGTGAACCTGTGTTGGTCATGACACTGGCTTTCAAGACCAGCAGGACCGCTTCTGGAATGCTCATAAAAAAGCGGGTCATTTTCTCGCTGGTAATGGTCACCGGCCCACCACTGGCAATCTGTCGTTGGAAGATCGGGACTACGCTGCCCCGGCTGCCGAGTACGTTGCCGAAGCGCACGGCCACAAAACGCTGCGGGTGGTGATTGGCCGCTTTCATGATCAACAACTCGGCCACACGCTTGCTCATGCCCATCACATTGCTCGGATTGACCGCTTTGTCAGAGGAGATCAGCACCATCCGCTCTGCCCCATATTCATTGCAGAGCGCGATCAGATTCTGCGTGCCGCGAATATTATTCGTGACCGCCTCCGTGACGTTTGACTCCAACAGGGGAACATGTTTGTGGGCCGCGGCGTGAAAGATCACGTTCGGCCTCCATTGTTCAAAAATGGCGGCCATGCGCTGCTCATCGCGTATGTCTGCCAGGATCACGTCGCACGTTTCGCCCGGAAACTCCTCGCGGAGACGGTTTGAAATGTCGAATAGACTGTTTTCGCCGTGCCCGACGAGCATCAGACGGCCTGGTCGGCAGCGCATGACCTGGCGCGCCAGTTCCGAGCCAATCGACCCGCCAGCGCCGGTTATCATCACACACCGCTCGTGGAGTTTGTGGTAGATGTCTGTTGTGTCAAGTTCTACCGGTTTGCGGCGCAGCAAATCTTCGATTGAGACAGGCCGCAGTGTCCTGTAGCTGATCTTGTTTCGGATCACCTCGTGCAGACCCGGCACGATTTTGTATTCGACGTCGATCTGCCGACAGTCATGGACAATGCGCCTGATCAGGCTGCCCTCAGCAGAAGGGATAGCAATAACGACCAGGTTGACGTTGAAGTTTCTGACAGCGTTCCGCAGGTCACTGATCTTGCCCAGGACGCGCAGCCCGTGAACGTGGGAGCCAATTTTGCTGATGTTATCGTCCAGAAATCCGACAACGCTGATACTGTCGTTGGTATGTTCAAGCGCATCCAGCACCTGCACGCCGGTGTGGCCTGCGCCGATGATTATGATGCGCTGGTTGTAGGTGCGGCCCCGGTGCGGGCGATGCCCCCTGTATAAAACGACGTATTTGACTGTGCGCGGGATGAAGCGGACGGCAGCTACCAGCACCATCACCTGCAACAGATCGATGAGTGGGATCGACCTGGGCAGCACGGCCAGAGTGCCCGGCCAGAGACTGGTGAGCACAAACACCAGCGCTGTTACCATCAGGCCCGAACTCAAACAGACCGACCCGACGAGCAGCAGCTCGCCCGGCCCGGCATTGAGCCAGTAGACACGATACATGCCGGAGACCAAGAAGAGCACCAGCCGCGACGGGATGGCGATGACCAGATAGAGCGCAACCCCGTGCCACATACTCGATTCGAGGTTCAGCGTCTCAAGCCGCATCATAAAACTGGCGATGGCGGATACAACCAGGATCACGATGTCAAGGAGAAAAAAAGCCCTGTTACGCAAGACCGGATTATGGTGCATGTGCTTCATGGGTTTCCGTAGCTTGTCTGTCAGTTTCGAGGCCCTGGGGCCACGAGCAGGCCAATCAGTGTGGACGACCTGCTACAGGCGAATTTGGACGCACAAACCTGCTCTGAGTCGAGGAGGAACCGTCAGCAGCCTCGACTCCATCGGAAGCCACCGGATAGCAAATAGGCTGGGAATGTCAGTTCACCGTCCGACACCGGACGGCGCCCCACCCGGCACGGGCGTAGGCGGGTGAACTCTTTGACGGATGACCAGACTGCAACTGAGCGCCAGCTTCTCGTGGGGCAAGCAGTCTGCCGGGCAGCTAATCGCCGACTCGCCCAGGCCGGGCCTGTTCGTCTCGCAGATTCCGTTTCCGCAGGAAGCAGGGTTGCTGAAATCGTCCGGGCAGTTCGCCGCAGTCTCACCCGCATCGGCTTTGCCATTGCCACAGGTGGCTGGCGACATGGGGTCTGTTAGCGCGCCTTTATAGGTCTTGCCCCAGAAGTCACGGTACTGGCTCAAAAAGTCTGACAGATTGACCTTCTCTGGGGGCAGCGTCTCAATGGCGTTTAGCGTTTCTTGCAGTTCCTCCTCGTCATCATTAGCCCCAAGACCATCCAACGGCACTGCCGGCAACCCCACGAACGATCTGAGGAAGACGCGCAGGTGCGGGTTGAGATTGCTTCTCACCAGAGAGCGAAGGAAGTTCCGCAGCGCCTGAATCTTGCTTGTGTCACCATTCAATGGCTCGATCACGTAGTGAGGGATCGTATTTGCCCTGAGGAATTCAGGCGTGCAAGTCAGAGTCACAGTAGCTGACGGAGAGATTTTGAACTGGATATAGATGAAGTTGTCGGGCGTCACTGTGAATTTGCGATTATCAGCCGTCTGCACCTCAACCGCATGTTCCTGGCTGATGACGCCGACGTTCAGATCGGGGTCAACGTAGGTAAAAAACTGCGTACCATGCACCGTCACGCCAGCCGTCGGCAGGGTGATCTGCACTTCATCACTGGCGCGGACTGTCTGCGTCACGTTGGTATAAGTCGTGCCCACGATCTGCACCAGGTTGAAGATCTCTCCCGAGTCGTCTCGCATAGAGAGGTTGTTCAGGATGACCTGCGACGTGGGATAGATGTCAACCGCAATGCCTGTGACAATATTGAGATGCGCAACGCCGTCCGAGCCGGTGCGTATCTGGTCGCCTTCCTGAACAAGCCGCTGTTCAGCCACATTTACCCAGGCATCACTGCCCCTGGGAAGGATTTGCACAAGGCCAGCCGTAGGCACCAGCGTCCCCGAAAAGCTCTGCGCCTGAGAGGGGGAAAGCATGATACCCGAAAGGGCTGCGGTGAGGATCGTGATGGCGACTAATGTGATGCTAGAAGCTTTGAGACGTTTCGGAAGTGTCATGTGGATACCCCCCTCTGCACAAGGGCTGTTACTGAGAAGCCATTCCTGGCATTCTTATTCTTTCGACTCGGGAAGCAATAACGACGCGGAAGCCGATTTGAAGTGCAACTGCCGGCCTGTGTCGTTTTCGAGGCGGCAGGTTATCGGGTGGTATAAGCTGTCGAGGTTGCCATTTTGCACCGCGCCAGGAGGAAGAAATCGGCAGGCTTCAGGCGCGCTCCGCCCTTTTGACATACATGTCAACCCGTGTTGTTGGTTCTGATCTGAATTAAAAAATCACTCGAAACTACCGACTTGTCAGGCTCAGTTTGTGCGCAGCCTGGCGATGTCCCTGGCATCGATCTCGGCGTTGACCAATCGCCCCAGAATCTCCAGCAGCACGCGCACCCGTTCGTTCCCGCCCAGCCGGGTGTCAAAAATCGCCTCGTAACCCGCGAACGGCCCGCCGGTAATTTGCACGCGGTCACCGGGTTTCAGGTCATTGTATGTCAGTCCGCCAGCCTGGTTGATCTGCTCGATCCGCTGCCTGAGCTGCTTGATGAAACTATCGGGCACGGTAGCAAGCGTATCCCCGAATTGAAGCAGTCCCACTGCGCCAGGTAGCCATTGCAGGCTTCCCGAGTTGATTAAGTCCAGATCGGCATATACAAACAGATAGCCCGGGAAATAGGGCCGGGTTGTTGAACAGCGCGGGTTGACAGGCTTCACGCTGAGGCAGGGATAGTACGTTTGGATCCCGGCTGTCCGTAACCGGGCATCAACCTGGTTTTCTTTGTGCGGTTTGCTGCGAAGCACATACCAATCGCTCAGACTCATTTCCCCTGCTCTCCCTAAAGGAGGTACACTGCCTGTGTTTGCGACTGCGAACGCCATGTCGGGAATATTGCTTTGAATTGCGCCGACGAAGCTTCAACCTATCCCATCAATTCGCACGTCTTTGGGGGCAGAGGGGACTCAGGTTGCTCAAGGCTGGCAGTTGTGTTCGGCTTATCAGCGGACTTTCTTTGGCCCTGTCAGGAGGCTCACAGAGTGGGATACTGACAGACTGCCCATTTTTCGGCGTGAGGACTATTATCATCTTACATCCTTATTTTTCCGGTGTGCGCACTGAGCAGGATGAATGGCATTAGTTTATCACAGGTTTCGAGTTTAATACATAACAAACAGGTAACAGCTACCCGCAGATACTTGCGGTGGTGGATTCGATACTACGGTCTTCCTGGGAACACACCTGAAAACACGACCAGAATCTGGGGGCCGAGCTTGTCGCTGGCCCATCTATCCGGGTAGCAATTTAGCAGGGATGACATCGCCTGTCAAGCCGTTGTCAGGTGCAGGGAAAAAATGACTGCTTCCAGAGCCAGGTAAGACTGCCAGTAATGTCGTTCAGGAATGAGGCTGGCGTTAGTCGGCCCCGGACGGCGTTTCAGGTAAAGCGATTGGCACCATCAGACTCGTTGGGCGTTATTCGCTTTCCCAGGCGGAAGCCGATTCGTCGCGTCTGTTTTTAACGATGTTAGCGGAGGAGCAAACCCTATGCGGCTGGCAGGGCGCGTTGAAACCCCTTATTTGCAAAGCCAGGTACTACAAGGCAACTTGCCGGGCGATCCGACGGAGCGGATGCTGCCCGTCTACCTGCCGCCTGGCTACGACGACTACCCCAACCGGCGCTACCCGGTCATCTACGTGCTAGCCGGGCACGGCAGCAGCGGGCCGCTGCTGCTGGCGCCGGTGGCCTGGGGTGAATCGTTCCCGGAGCGCATTGACCGCCTGATCCGCAGTGGCGCAATGGAGCCGGTGATCGCGGTGCTGCCCGATTGCTGGACGATCTTCGGGGGCGCACAATACATCAACTCGTCGGCCCTGGGTCGCTACGAAGATTACCTGATCGACGAACTGATCCCCTACGTGGACAAGACCTATCGCACCTTGCCGGATCGGGAACATCGCGCCATCACCGGAAAGAGCAGCGGTGGCTACGGGGCCTATGTCCAGGCCATGCGCCACCCCGAACTGTTCAGCGCGCTGGCCTCCCACAGCGGCGACATCTATTTCGAGTTCGGCTACCTGCCCGATCTGGCGAAGCTGCACGCCAACTTGCAGCGCTTTGGCGGGCTGGAAGGCTTCATTCAGCAGATACCGACCATTAAACCCAAGACTCACGATCCGTTCTTCTCCGTTCTGGGGATGCTCTGCTACGGGGCCGCCTATGCGCCCGACCCGGCGGCACATCGTGGCTTTGACATGCCCATTGACATGCAGACAGGGGCACTGCGTGAGGAGGTATGGCAGCGCTGGTTGGCCTGGGACCCGCTGCGCATGGTGGATCGCCCGGAATATGCGGGGGCGCTGCGCCGGATGAAGTACATCTACATCGACTGTGGCCTGTGGGACGAGTTGAACTTTCAGGTCGGGACGCGCCTGATGTCACAGAAGCTGACCGCGCTCGGCATCAGGCACGACTTTGAGCTATTTAACGACGGCCACATAAACGTGCCCTACCGCTATGACGTGTCCTTGCCGCATTTGGAGGCTGCCATCCGTGAAGCACAGTGAACGATGACCGCTGTTCATCCTGCTAAGGCCGTCACAGCCGTTATTGAACCTGCACCTCGCCAGATGGATGCACGCGGTTGCAGTTTACACAGTAGCGCGAATGGCAGCGCAATGGCACAATACCTGGTTGAACGTTTTTGCGCTGATCTGCCCGACCCCAACCAAAAGTAATGTAATTCTGTGGAGTGGAAATTTATGTACGGCGAATTTTTTGCCAGAGCGTCCGAGCTTTCGGCAAAGGACGAACCCTTTGCCATTGCGATTGTGGTGCGTGCGGAGAAACCGACCTCGGCCAAACCCGGCGATAAGGCCATCATCACGGCCCAGGGCGCGCTGCACGGTTGGGTCGGCGGTAGCTGCGCGCTGCCAACCGTCGTAAAGGAGGCGAAGACAGCGCTGGCCGATGGACATTCGCGCCTGATCCGGCTCAGTGCCAACCCGCAAGATCAAACGCCGCGCGAAGGCTTAATCGATCTGCCGATGACCTGTTTCAGTGGAGGGACGTTGGAAATCTATATTGAGCCGCAACATCCGATGCCGCGCCTGATGGTGGTCGGCAATCTGCCCATCGCGCACGCCCTGATCCGGCTCGGCAAAGTCATGAATTACCGCACCATCGCCGTCGATCCCGATGCCGACCCGGCCAACATGCAGACTGAAGCCGACGAATTGATCACCGATCTGGGTCTCCTGGTGTCCAGGATCACACCGCTTACCTACGTGGTGGTGACAACGCACGGAAACTACGACGAAGTGGCGCTCGAACATGCCCTGCGCTCCAAGGCAGCCTACGTGGCCCTGGTTGCCAGCAAAACCCGTCTCAAAGCCGTCCTGGACTATCTGAGCGCGGCAGGGCTGACGCCTGCGCAGCTTGCAGCCTTGAAATGTCCGGCAGGGCTGGACATCCAGGCAGTACAGGCCGAGGAGATCGCCGTGAGTATCATCGCGGAGATCGTTCAGCACCGTCGCAGCGCAGGGCAGATCGACCTTGCTGCGCTCCTGGAATCGGTCTCGCCTGGCGCGTCGGAACCCACGCAGGCTGTCGATCCTGTCTGCGGCATGGCCGTCAACATCGCCGAGGCCGAGTACGTCTATGAGCACCAGGGCCACACCTACTACTTTTGCAGCGAAAGCTGCAAATCCCGCTTTGCCACCGAACCGGACCAATACCTGGATCAGCCTGCGCCATCGGGTGAAGCGCTTGATCCGGTCTGTGGTATGACGGTGGACATTGCGTCTGCGAAGTATATGTCCGAGTACGAGACGCAGTTGTATTACTTCTGCGGGGCTGGCTGCAAACGTAGCTTCGACAAGGAACCGGAGAAGTATGTCAGCGCCGCTAACGTGGGCGGAGCACACACGCCCTAGATCAGACCGAGTCCAGTAATAGGCCCACCTGCACAAAGTGTGCGTTCCGCTTTGTCAGAATGAGAGCATGCGTGGCTCAAAGGCAGTGAATAGACAGCGGATCGGCTGAATGCGATCAACCGGGCGTTTTACCCCACCACCGCCGGACACTTTGACGAGTCGCGGCAGCGAGCCTGGCCGGGCTGGGAGCGGCTGACGACCTATCTGCGGGCCCCGCTCTGGGTGCTCTGTGATCGACGACTATCGTGCGGATGGCGAATCGGGCGACCTCAACCGCTACACCGTGCTGCGCAGAACCCTCACTTCTCCCTCCCTGCTTGCGGAAAGGGGCCAGGGATGAGATTAACCAGTCCACTTGAGGTAAACTCTTTTGCACCAAAACTTACAGTGAAGGAAAGAATCGCATGAGCATCACCATCGTCGGCCTGGGGCCTGGCGATCCTGAACTGATAACGCGCCGCGCCTGGCGTGTGCTCTCCGAGAGCCGGGAGGTGTACCTGCGCACGGCGCGGCATCCGGGTATTGAAGCCTTACCCGCGAACACTTACCGGAACTTCGACGACTGGTACGACAGAGCCGCCGACTTCGACAGCCTGTACCAGCAGATCGCCGCCGAAATCGTGAGACTCGGCCACCGGCCCGACGGCGTGGTGTATGCCGTGCCCGGCCATCCCCTGGTCGGGGAGATGACCGTCACCCTCATTCTGCGGCTGGCAAAGGAAGAGAATATCCCTGTCACAATAGTGGACGGCCTGAGCTTTATCGAGCCGACGCTGGCTGCGCTCGGTCTGGATGCTTTGGACGGTCTGCAATTGCAGGATGCAGTAGACGTGGCCCGGCTGCACCATCCGCAGCTCAATCCCGATCTGCCCGCCATTCTCGCACAGGTTTACAGCCGGACCGTCGCCTCGGATGTCAAATTGACGCTCGCCAACCAGTACCCGGACGAGCATCCCGTGATCCTGATTCATGGGGCCGGGACGCCACAGGAAGAACTGGAACACGTTGCGCTGCACGAGCTAGATCACAGCCCGAAAATCAGCCATCTGACTTCGCTGTACGTTCCTCCGCTGCCGCGCGCGGGCAGTTTCGAGCGTTTCCAGGAGACGATTGCACATCTGCGTGCGCCGGAGGGCTGTCCCTGGGATCGCAAGCAGACACACCAGTCACTGCGTGAATACCTGATCGAGGAAGCCTACGAGGTACTGGAAGCGCTGGACAACGACGATCCAGATGCACTGCGCGAAGAACTGGGCGATCTGCTGCTGCAGATTGTCCTGCACAGCCAGATCGCCGTCGAGGGGGGTGAGTTCCACATGGCGGACGTGATCGAACACGTGAACAGCAAGATGATCGCGCGCCATCCTCACGTGTGGGGCGACGTGAAGGTGAGTGGGGCGGAGGAAGTCGTCGCCAACTGGGATCAGATCAAGCGGGAGCAGAAACAAAACGGCGACGATAGGAAATCGATCCTGGATGGCGTGCCGAAGGCGCTTCCGGCGCTGGCACAAGCGTATAGCTATCAGGCGCGGGCGGCGCGGGTTGGCTTCGATTGGGAGCGCATTGAGGATGTGGCCGCCAAGTTGCACGAGGAAATCAAAGAACTGGAAGCTACAGACGATCCGGAGGAGCGGCGGCGGGAATTGGGCGATGTGCTGTTCTCAGTCGTCAATATTGGGCGATGGTACGAGATTGACCCGGAGGCGGCGCTGCGCGAGACGAATCGCAAGTTTGTGTGGCGCTTCCAGTACATCGAGGATCATGCCGGGCGTGATCTGAAAGAACTGACTCTGGAAGAGATGGATACGCTCTGGAATGCGGCCAAAGCAACCGAATCTTCCAGCACCGGTGCAGCGTAGCCCGAACCCTGGAGGGTAAGCGATGCTCTTCGAGATTGTTTGACTGTGCTGCTGAAAAATACCATCGGCACATACAGGCCAGATTTCGGATCAATGAGGAGCGAGAAGACCCCCATCAGGACTTGGGGACCATGCGTTTGGGACTGCACAATCGGCTGGTGGACTTAAACCGCTCAAGCGTCGTCCATTACGAGGCGATTGAACACGCAGCTGTTGCGCCTGGTCTGCCGCGGGACGAGCCTCCGCAACTGGTGCTGGATGCCCTGAAAGCCAATGCACAAGTGCTCAGACTCCAATTCACTATTTAACACGAATCGTAACGATTTTTGATTAGCGGACACTTTTGTTATCTGGTATAGTTCACCCTCAATCTCCACCAGATTAAGGACTTTGGGATGGATATCGTTATAACTGGCTCCATCGCCTACGACTATTTGATGCGTTTCCCCGGACGGTTCAAAGAGCATCTGTTGGCGGAAAACCTGGACAAAGTCACACTCAGCTTCCTGGTGGACGATATGAGCCGCCACTGGGGCGGTATCGCAGCCAATATTGCGTACAGCATGGCCCTGTTGGGCCAGCGTCCCCGGATCATGGGCACGGTGGGCCGTGATTTTGCCGAGTACCGGGGTTGGTTGGAGGCGGCAGGCGTCGATACCAGTTGCGTGGTCGTCATTGATAAAGTCTACACGGCCTCTTTTTTCGCCAATACTGACCTGGACAACAACCAGATCTCTTCGTTTTACAGCGGCGCGATGGCCTATGCCAAAGACTACACACTGGCTGATACCGTCCCTGGCAATCCCGACTACGTGGTAATCTCGCCTAACGATCCGACGGCGATGGTACAGCTTGCCGACGAATGCGAGCAGCGTGGCATCCTATTCATGTACGACCCCAGCCAGCAGGTTCCGCGCCTGGATGGAGCAACCCTCCGCCACAGCATTGAACGCTGCCATTCGCTGGTCGTCAATGAATACGAATGGGAAATGATCAAAAGCAAGACGGGCATGTCGCGTGAGGATGTTCTGCGCCAGGCCAAGATTCTGATCGTCACGTTAGGTAAGCATGGTGCGGAGATTTACGCCGACGGACAGTGTTACCCGATTCCAGTGTTTCCGCTTCCTGATCACGCCATTGCCGACCCCACAGGCGTGGGCGATGCCTTCCGCGCCGGGATCCTGTGCGGCCTGGCGATGAACTGGCCCTGGGACGTGACGGGTCGCTGTGCTGCACTATGCGCCGCTTACGTCCTGGAGAATGTAGGCACTCAGAACCATCGTTTTACTCCACAGGAGTTCGTTGCTCGCTATCGTACCGCTTTTGACGATAGGGGGGTGCTGGACACTCTCCTGAGCAAGAACCAGGTTGCCCACCCATAAACGACCTGGCGGCCCATCGCGTTTGAATGGTTCGGGTTTCCATTTAGGCCACGCTGCACGTGAATGCTTACCTTATTGTTATGTTAATCAGTTTTGATACAGAGGCGACTTCTATTGTGAAAAGATTGACGATTTCGAGAGTTGCGATACATTAACAGGACAAACGTTGTGCACTGTATGATGGAAGGCTGTGGGCCTATTCATTCCGGTGTGACTTTCAATACACTGGTGATATTAGAAGTAGGCAAGTGTTGCAATGCAGGATTAAATCGTGCGTTACAACTGAATCTATCGCACGGCTTTTATCTGCGTTCTTGTGAACTGAGTAGGGAGTGAAGACAATACCGAAATGGCTACCAGATATAGTATCAGCAACCACTTACCTACAGACCGACCATTGCTGATTTTGCATCCTGGCTATACCAACCAGCATGTTCTGTTGGCCTCTGCTTTACGCCAGTCCGATAGGGTTCCTGTCTTCGTCAGTTTTGATCAGGCAGCGACAAGCCTGCAAACCGCCTGGAATCTGCTGTCCACAGCGCTCAACGAACAAACCGGACACCCATTGCCGGCCTTCGAAGCTCGCTTCACGCCTGAAAAAGCGGCGCAGTCCGCTCTGAAAGTGCTCAAAACGGTGGGCAAACTGGTACTGGTCTTTGACGCGGTTGACCGGGTGGACTCGCCCGTGGAGAATTGGATCGGCGCAATAGCACGAGGCTTGCCCGCTAACTCGCAGATCGTCATCGGCGGGCGGCGGCTGCCACTGTCGTTAGCGCGTGACACCTCGCTGCACGATCTGATGCGCCTGTATCCTGTTGACCCAGATCGGATGTTGCTGGATTACCTGAATCAGCCAGCGGATCGGGTGCTGCTCGAAGTCTACGGACTGGGGCCAGGACAGGCCCTCATCAATGGACAGCCCATTGATCGATGGGATGGAACGCTGCCCAGATCACTGTTCTATTATTTCATTGATCGCGGCATGGTGACGCGCGACGAGATATTTCAGACTTTCTGGCCGAATCTGTCTGTGCGCGAAGCAACCAACGTATTCCACGTCACCAAGCGCAAGATCAGCGAGATTCTAGGCTTTGACTTGACAGTTTACTGGTCAGGCTTCTATCGCCTTTCGCCGGAAGTCGATCTACACTATGATGTGGTGAAATTTGCCGAACACGTCCAAAACAGCGTCGTTGCCGACGATGACACGGCCAGCCAACTGCTCCAACAAGCCATTGATCTCTACCAGGGGGTATTCCTCGGCACCCTTGACATGGACTGGGCGAAGACCCGGCGTGAAGAACTGGGCCTGACCTATACCGAGGCGCTGTCCAGCCTGGCGCGGCTGCGCCAGCGGCAAAACAAACCGGAGGAAGCTCTGGGGTTATACCTACGGGCGGCGGCCAATCAGCCACATCGGGAAGACCTGGCGCGTGGTATTATGTCGCTGTTTGCCGATCTGGGGCAGTGTGAACGGGCGATGGAAGTCTACGAGCGGCTGACCAACGAGTTGAAGCGTTCTTTGAACGTGACGCCGGATCGCAGAACCGTGGAGATGGCAGAGCGAATCCGTAACTGTCTATAAACAATGTAGTCGCAACTGCCGTCTGATGCCCATCAAGGCTTTTCGATGGGAAGGAAAGGTTTTGACCTGTGGAACAGACGCAGCTTGAGACTATTCTGGCCTCCGAGTCGATCAGTGCGGCTACTCTATCGCCTGACCAGATTACGAGGGACGTAAAGCGCGTCGCCATTTTCACAGAAGCCTTTCTACCCAAAGTCGATGGCGTTTCGAGGACAGCGCTCCTGACCATCAAATATCTGGAAAGCACGGGCAGGGATCTGATCGTGTTTGCGCCGGCCCCGGCCCCCGCTCGGGTCAGCCGAACGCCTATTTACGGTGTGCCATCGTTGTGGTTGCCCTTCTACCCTGAGACGCGCGTTCCGCCGCCCTGGCCGCTGGTGCTGGCCCGACTGCATGCCTTCCAGCCCGACATGATTCACCTCTTCAGCCCGTTCAGCCTGGGCATGATCGGCATGATAGCAGGCAGCCTGTTCAACGTGCCTGTCATCGCCAATTACCAGACTGACCTTCCAGCCTACACGCGCAGCTATGGTTTCGGCCTGTTGTGCACCGCCGTGATCGGCTTGCTGCGCTATCTGCACAATGGCTGCCACCTGACACTGGCCCCTTCACGGGCGACAGTGGCCGAACTGCGCGCCTGGGGCTTCCGGCGGGTGCGGCTCTGGGAGCGTGGCGTGGACTCTGAACGCTTTACTCCATCACGGCGCAGCGACGAGTGGCGACAGCGGCTACTGGCGGGCCGAGATAGGCAACGCCTGCTGGTGCTCTACGTGGGCCGTATGGCGAAGGAAAAGCACCTGGAAACGCTGCGCGATCTGGCGCGCGAACCGGGGGTCGCACTGACGCTGGTCGGCGGGGGGGAGCATCTACCGGAAATCCGGCGTGCGCTGGGCGATAGTGATGCCCACTTCACCGGTTATCTTGTTGGCGATGACCTGGCAAATGCCTTTGCCGCTGCCGATGCCTTTGTCTTTCCGGGGCCAGAAGAAACGTTCGGTCAGGTGGTGCTGGAAGCGATGGCCTCCGGCCTACCTGTGATCGTGACAGATCGGGGCGGGCCGCAAACGCTGGTCACGGACGGGCGCAACGGTTACATCTGCCCTGTCGATGATGCTGCGGCCTTCGCGGAACGAGTGCGCCGGCTGCGCGACGACCCGGTACTACGCGAGTGCATGAGCCGAGAAGCGCGGCAGGCTGCTGAAGATCGACCCTGGCTGGCGATCATGCAACAGCTTGAAGTCTATTACGCCGAGGCGCTGCGCCTGGAGCGGCGTCGCACCAGGATCAGACCCCATCCCGTTATACGTACCCGACGGTGGCTGCAAGGAGCCTGCTACGTGGGTGCAATCGCACCACTGGCCTTCCTGATCCTGGCGCTGTCCCTTGCCATTACCGCCGCGATTCACAGGCTGCCTGCGAGGAAGCGCTGGCCTCGCCTCCAATCCTTCTCCGCACGATGGAAAAGGGAGCCGGAACGCTAGAGCGCGTTTGAAAAATGGGCAAGGCTCCTGGACGGTAAAACCGGAAAACTTGAGTAACCAGCAACTGCTGAACCAACAGCGGTCAGAATAAGTCTGGCACAAAAATGCGGTCTATCCAGGTGACCTGACGGCTCAACAACGGGCAACTACCGAGGGATTGAGCATCAATAAATGCTGGGGGCAGGGCGTCCGAGGCGGCTAGATTTACGGACGTCCTCAATGCGATTTTGTATGTGCTGCGGACAGACTGCGCCTGGCAGCCTCTGCCGACAGAATAGCCGAACTACAACGTGTTCTGTCGTTTTCACCGAATTAGCTGAAATTTACAGGCTGACTGCACAACGCGTGCGTGCCATTACCCCATATGTGGCCGGTTAAGCAGCATTTGACCGGGCAGAAATGTACTGCTCCGGGTCGGCTCTTAACCGAATGCCTGCCTTGCGTCCTGCCGTCTGGGGCGATTCTCGCTGGAGTGGCTCCGCAACGTGGCTCAAATGACGGCCCAGCCTTGAATCCAGGAACGACATCAGGGGCTTGACAAAAACTTTCATTGGGAGCACAATTATGAAAACAATTTTCATGATCTTGATGATGTTATGAGTAATCCTAACAACAGCGAACGTGGCACGCTATCAATCATTTCAGATGCGTTGCCAAAATTGAAGGGGACGACGCAGAAGGTCGCTACGTTCATCCTCAATTTCCCTAGAGAGACGATTGATCTAACAGTTACCGAGTTGAGCGCGCGCGCGGGCGTGAGCGAAGCAAGCATTGTCCGGTTTGCACAGTCGCTGGGGTACTCCGGCTTTCACGCGCTCAAGATTCGCCTGGCTGAAGATATCGTCTCTCCCATGCAGATCGTCCATGAAGACCTGAAGCCGGATGACACACCGGCCACTGCTGTGCAAAAAGCGATGACGGTGGGCCTGCGCTCGTTGGAGGACACGATCCGTATTTTGGACATGGCAGTCCTCGAGTCCGCCATTCAGGCCATATGCAATGCCCGCCAGATTGTCTTATTTGCTTCCGGGAACTCAATCCCGATAGCAATGGATCTCGATTTCCGCCTGACGAAAATCGGGCTATCGAGCCGTTTTTCGATTGACCCGACCATGCAGGAAATGTATGCCTCCCTGGCGACTTCTGAAGACGTGGCAGTGGGCATCTCCCATACCGGAAGTTCAAAGGACACCGTGCATGCGCTGGAGCTGGCAAAACAGCGCAACGCACGCACGATTTGCATAACGAATCACTCCGACGCGCCGCTGACTCGCTATGGCGATCTGTGCCTTTTCACGGCCACGCGGGTCAGCCATTTCCGTGAAGAACGAGTGGACTCCAACCTCGCCATGTTAGCCCTGACGGAAGCTGTTTACGTGGGCATCTGTATTGTACGGGCCGACGAAATGATGCAGGCCGTGTCCAAGACAGTCAGGGCAACCGAGCATCGCAAGTACTGATTGTGAAGAACAGGAAGGAGGTGCATTTGAGAAGACAAGACATCAGAAAGGGCGTTACCACCCTGGACCGACTGTCCTGCACAACTCATATATTTAGGCATCCCACGAGATGTTAGGGCAGGCATTGAACCTAGTCAGAGGAGAATGAACATGAACAAAAAACTCGTTACCCTGTTACTACTGGCGGCCACGATACTCATGGCGCACGGCAGCCTGAGGGCACAGTCCAACGCCGTTACCCTGGAGTTCTCGCAATGGTGGGAACCGGAACTTCCGGCAGGAAAATTCCGGGCGTTGATGGACGAATTTGAAGCCCAGAATCCGGGAATCAAGGTCAAACTGATCAGCGGCCCCTATTCCACGACCCGCGATCAGATCGTCGCTGGCGCAGCCACAGGCACAATGTCAGATGTCGTCGGCCTGGATGGCGCGTGGGTGAACGACTTCGTAAAGCAGGGGGCGATTGCCGACCTTTCCAAGCTGATGAGCGATGCCAAATATGATCCGAGCGAACTGGCAGCCCAGATCCAACTGAATGGATCAACTTACATGATCCCGGTTGTGAACTTTGTCTATCCTGTGTTTGTCAACCTCGACCTGCTCAAAGCGGCGGGCATCGACAAACTGCCCAGCACCCGCTCAGAATTCGCCGCTGCGGCCAAGAAGTTGACAAATCCCGACAAAAACGTCTATGGCTGGGTGCTGCCCCTATCGACGGAACTGCCCAACGGTATTCAGAACGATGTCATGTCATGGGTCTGGGCCAGCGGCGGCAGTATGCTGAAGGACGGCAAGCCCAACCTCGTCGGCAATAAAGACGTCATCAGCGCCATGGAATACATTAAGAGCCTGTACGATGCGGGTGTCATTGCCAAAGGGGCCTTCACGATGAAGGAGCCGGACAAAGTCGAAGAGTTCGTCAACGGTCGTGTGGGCATGATGATCGACAGCCTGGCGCATATCAACCTGATCCGCAAAAGAAACCCGAATCTGAACTTCGCCATCACGGCGCTGCCGGCGGTTGATGACTACACCGGCAAACGTGGTTTGCCGTATGCCTCATGGGGCATCGGGGTCGCCCAAAACAGCAAGCATCAGGCCGAAGCCTGGAAGCTGATCGCGTTTCTGATGAGTGCAGACGTTAACTCCCGCCTGTCGTCGATTGCGAATGCTTTCCCCGGCAATGTCAAGGCGACACCTGACTTTGTGAAGACCGATAAGCTGTTTGCCGCTGCCTTCGACGTTTTCAAGAACGGCTATCTGGCAAATGAGTTCACCGGTCTCCCGGTAGCAGAGCAACTGATGCGCGAGTTCGAAGAACCGTTCCAGTCTTACTTGAGTGGCGACATCAAGGTCGATGAGCTGCTCTCCACCGCACAGGACGCCTGGATGAAGCACTTCAAGTAAGCCGTCCAGCACCTGGCGAGTAACCCTCATTGAAGCGGAGAGGCTGCAAGGCACATGCGCCTTGCAGCCTCGACCGAGAAGAGCTAGAGAGCCCGATAGTGACTACTCCCCCGGATCAAGCTGGGGGGCTTCTCAGGCGACGCAGGAGCCAGTGCTCTACGTTAACGCCTGACGGCCCAGTCCAGGCCGACTGCTCCCACGCTCTTCACGGCGTTTCAAGTCTGACGGGTGAGACTGCCTCACACCGCCGGGAACTGGAAGTTGGTCAAGAGCGTCGTGACCGTGCCCATGAGGGCAAACTCGTGATGAGTATAACCCAGAAAGGAGACAGGCGCACATTCCCCACCGAGCTAAAGCATCGGTCTCCCCTTTGCGCAGAATTCTATGGAGAGTATACGCATCTCACGTGACTCCGTAGGGGTGAGAAACTCTACCTGGTGGAACCTGACGAGAAAACTTATCCCCTATGCCTATTTGTCGCCAACACTGCTCTTGCTGATTGTGCTGTCACTCATTCCGGTAATCACGGTCTTCCTTTATTCCCTGGTGGATAATGTCATTATCACGAAGAAGCCGCCCTCTTTTGTCGGACTGAGTAACTATATAACGATTCTCTCCGATAGCCATTTCCGTGAGGCCCTGGGCAATACCTTCGTCTTTTCGGGCGCAAGCGTTGTGGCTCATCTCATCCTGGGCTTGTCCTTCGCCCTGCTGTTGAATACCCGGCTCATCGGCATCGTTCCGAGGGCCTTGTTCCGGGTTATCTACATCTTGCCCTGGGTATTCACCGCGTCGATTATCGCAATCCTGTGGCGGCTGCTTCTCAACCCGAACGGGGTGGTCAACTACCTGTGGGTGGTGCTGGGCCTGCCGGGCAAAGGACTCGAATGGTTAAGCTCGCGGCAGTTGGCTCTGCCCGCCGTGATCTTCATAAATATATGGGCAGGCTATCCCTTCTACATGGTCAGTTACCTGGCAGGTCTACAGGGCATACCCCACGATCTCTATGAGGCAGGCAAGATTGATGGCGCCAATAATGTTCAACTGTTCCGGTTCATCACGTTGCCTCAGCTAAAGCCAATCATCATCAGTTTGGTGATGCTTGACTTCATCTGGACGACGCAGCAATTCACCTTGATCTGGATGACGACGGGTGGAGGGCCGGTCCGTGCCACAGAAATGCTGAGTACGTTTACCTACAAACTGGCTTTCGGTTCCTACGAGTTCTCACAGGCATCGACAACCGCCGTGATTATTCTGGCGATATCAACCTTTGTGGCTGTGTTCTATGTGCGCAATCAGAGGTTAGCCAATGAATAAGGCGATTGCACAGTCCCCCAAGAACGGGTTTGTCAAAGGGCTGACGATTATCGGGCTGGTGCTTGGCGCTCTCTTTGCCGGACTTCCGGTAGTCTGGATGTTTACCTGTTCCTTCAAATCGAACACGGAGATCTTTGCCTACCCCCCCCGGCTGATCGACGAATCATTCTCGTTGGCGTCCTACAACGCTGTCCTCACCAACCCGGAACAACTGCGCTTCTTTTTCAACAGTTATCTGGTCTCGTCGCTGGTTACCATCTTCACGTTGGTTGTTGGAATACTGGCGGGATACAGCTTTAGCAGATACAGTTTCCGGTTTAAGAATATCTTGAATCTAATCATCATCGGCGTGCAGTCGGTGCCACCCATTACGCTGATGATCCCTTACTTCGGGCTGATCGTCGCGCTCGGACTCTACAATTCGTACTGGGCGTTGATCTTCACCTACATGGTTTTTACGCTGCCTTACGCTATCATCATGATGACGGGGTACTTCAATACCCTGCCGCGAGAACTGGACGAAGCCGTCATGATTGACGGTGGAAGCAGCCTTACCATACTTTGGCGGGTGCTCGTCCCCATTTCTTTGCCTGGCATTATCTCCGTAGGTGTTTACACATTCATGCTGGCGTGGAACGAATTCTTATTCGCGCTCACCCTGACGAAGACGAATGATATGCGAACGGTGCCGATTGGCATCCAGTTGCTGATGGGGCAACATTCCTTTGAATGGAATCAGATGATGGCGATGAGTGTACTGGGTTCTCTTCCAGTCTTGCTGCTTTTCCTGATCTTTCAGCGTTACTTTATCGCCGGCATGGCCGCAGGGTCAATTAAGGGCTAGGGAATTCCAAATCCACAAAATCCCTTTATCAAGTGCCTTACTACGAAGCTCGACAATAAGCCTATAGAATGGAGAACTCAACGATGTTGATGAACATGAGGGATTTGCTGGCCGTTGCCCATGCAAATCATTTCGCTGTGCCGGCATTTAACATGAGCAACAGTATGCTGCTGCGCGGCGTGATTGAAGCCTCCGAAGAGGCGAATTCCCCGGTGATCTTTGCAATTCACCCCGATGAGCTGGCGTTCGTCCGGCCCGCCTTCATCAAGGCAGCCATCGAAGAGGCGAACAGAAGCAGTCTTCCTGTCTGCCTCCATCTGGATCACGGTTCAACGATACAGCAGATCCTGCAAGCCATCCAATGCGGGTTCACCTCAGTGATGATCGATGCTTCTACGCTGCCTCTTGAGCAAAACATCGCCATCAGCAAACAGGTCGTGGAACTGGCTCACGCTGTCAATGTTTCGGTGGAAGGCGAGTTAGGCACGATTGGCACAACTAGCCCTCAGGCCGAGGCCGGCACCGAAGAGGTTATCTATGTAAACCCCGACGATGTCGAAACTTACGTTCGCTCCACAGGCGTGGACACCCTGGCCGCTGCAATCGGTACAGCACATGGCCTGTATCCGAAAGACCGCAAGCCCAAGTTGCGCCTGGATCTGCTGAAGGAGATCACCTCCAGAGTCGATATTCCGCTCGTTCTGCATGGCGGCTCTGGCAATCCCGACGAAGAAATCGCTATGGCTGTCAAGCTCGGCGTCAATAAGATCAACATCTCCAGTGACATCAAGAATGCCTTCTATCAGAAGTGCCGGGAAGTTCTGTCCGACAATGGGCTGTATGAGCCTCTGATGATTTACCCCCCCTGTATTGATGCCATGAAGAAGGTCGCTCGCCAGAAGATTGACCTTTTCAACGCGACGGGCAAAGCTGCGCTCTATAAGTGCAGCGCATAGCTCAACGCGCCAGCTCAACCTGATCTCTCAAAACAGCGTTCGAAGCAGTGTGCGGTCTGTCTGGGTGAAGCCAGTTCAAAACCACCAGTTTCATCCAGACAAACGGACGAGTGAAGAATTGAGTCATGAAGGAGAAAATTGCTCTAGGGTTTGGCAATAATATCGATTATGAGATTGTATGGAACTCCAGGGTCATTGAAGACCTTATCCGCCAGTATGACATCCGCAATCACGAGTTAGATGTGAACGGAGCGATTGCTTGCGAACGCGATCTGATTATCTCGATCCTGGGGTTCTTGCAGGTCGCCAGCGGAGGCGAGCGATTCGTGTCCTCGTCGGATGTTATTGAGCAGTTTTCGCAGAGGTGCGCCAAAAAAATCACGCTGGGTGGAACCAGTGTACGCGCCGCAATCGCAATGCGGAAACTCGGCTACAGGTCTGCACTTCATCTCGTCACCGTCAATGACCATGTGCGCAGGCTGATTCCGCACGATAGCCCTTATGTTTGCAGCAATACACAGGACAGCTCGTATCCACACCTGATCGTACAATTTGGGAAAGACACGCGCATAAAAGCCAGCGACATTGACATCAGTGCGCGCCAGGCGAATCGCCTAATCTACCACAGCGATACTGACAACATCCTGATGAGACTGAATGAAGACTTTTCTGATCTGATCACAGATGCAAAGGTGTTGCTGGTTTCAGGCTTCAATGCTATGCAGAGCCAGGCCCTTCTTGCCGACAGATTGGCGTCTGTCTTGAGAATGATGGAGAAATTACCGGAGGACGCTGTCGTATTTTGCGAGGATGCCGGTTATTATGAGCCAAAATTCAGCCACTTTGTCTACCACACCTTAGCCAAAAGAATGACCATCCTCAGTCTCAATGAAGACGAACTTCAAGATCATCTCGATACGAAGCTCAACTTGCTAGATGTCTTTCAGGTCAAAGAAGCGTTGGTAGAACTTCAAAAGCTTTTCCCTGTACCTGTCATTGTTGTACATACGAAGCATTGGGCGCTTGCCTATGGCGAAGAAGCGCCAAGATTCTCAGAGGCGCTCAAGGCTGCTGTGACGATGGCAACGACACGCTTCTGCTACGGAGATGATTTCACAATAGAGCATTACAAGGCCGTCGAACAGCTTGCTCCGAGCCAGGAAGATGCAAGGTTCGCAGACAATCTGAACAAGCTGTCAAGCAACAGCATATGCTGTGTGCCAGTGGCGCATGTTGAACCGCCTGTTGCCACCACGATTGGTCTCGGAGATGCCTTTGTCGGTGGATTCCTACCCGCGCTTTTAACACGCTAGTGGTCAGACCGCTTCTTAGGCTGCCCTGTCACGGGTGCTTATGCGGTGGGCATACAATTGCAGGTTATTCTGGCGTGGTGCAGTGGTCGTGGGCCGGGCAATGATGTGCGCTTCTTGAGCGGCCTGCACCGCGATGCCCGGCGCTATGGTCTGACCGTCTCTCGTTCTCTACCTGTGCTGGCAACGGAGCAACAATGTCTCACTTTTTCCCCGTTCTTTCGCGCCAAGTCCGGGGTTGGTTCAACCGTCATTCCCGTAAGTGAGAAACCTATTTCGCTCCGTTCTCCCACCTCTTGAGCACCAGCACCGCGTTCTGCCCGCCGAAGCCAAACGAGTTGGACATGACGTAGCGCAGTTCTTTCTTGCGCGCCGTGTGCGGTATGTAATCCAGGTCGCACTCCGGGTCGGGGTGTTCCAGGTTGATCGTGGGCGGCATGATGCCCTCGTTCATCGCCATGACGCAGAAGATCGCTTCCAGCGCGCCCGACGCGCTCATGGCGTGCCCGGTCATCGACTTGGTGGAACTGATCGGGATGTTATACGCCTGCTCGCCGAAGACCTGCTTGATGGCTTTCGTCTCCATCGCATCGTTGAGCTTGGTGCTCGTGCCGTGCGCGTTGATGTAGTCGATGTCGTTGGCGGTCAGCCCGGCTTTGGCGAGCGCCCGCCGCATGGCCTGTCCCACCGCTGCCCCGTCCGAATCGGGCGCGGTGACGTGCGTGGCGTCGCAGGTAGCGGAGTAGCCGATCAGTTCGGCCAGAATCTTGGCGCCGCGCGCCTGAGCGTGTTCCAGGCTTTCCAGCACCAGCACCGCCGCCCCCTCGCTGGGCACAAAGCCGTCACGGGTCATGTCGAAGGGGCGGCTGGCAGCCTGCGGCGCATCGTTGCGCGTCGAAATGGCCCGCATCGCGTTCAGGCCGCCGACGGCAATGGGCATGATGCCCGCCTCGCTGCCGCCGACCAGCACCACGTTGGCGTCGCCGCGCCGGATCACCTCCGCGCCCTCGCCAATTGAGACGGCGCTGGTGGCGCAGGCCGCTGACAGGCTGAACGTCACTCCCTTGATCCCCAGGAACATAGCGGGCATGGCCGCCGCCATATTGCTCAACACGGCGGGGAAAGCCGTCGGGCGGATGCGGCCCGCCCCCTGTTTGAACAACGTCTCGAAACTTTCGGTCAGGGTTTCTGTGCCGCCGAAGCCCGCGCTGATCAAGATGCCCGTGTCGTAGGTGTTGTCGGGCGTCACCTCGTAGCCGGACTGCGCCATTGCGTCCAGCGCCGAGACGACCACAATCTGCGCGAAGCGATCCATGCGGCGCGCTTCCTTGTGGCCGAGCCGCGCCGCCGGGTTGAAATCTTTGATCTCCCCCGCGATCTTGGTATCCGTCAGTGCCGGGTCATAACGGGTGATCGGCCCGATCCCGGACACGCCCGCCTTGATTTTGGCCCACGTTTCCTCAACAGTATGTCCGAGCGGGTTGACCGTTCCCATACCGGTCACGACAATACGTTTCATGAGGTTCTCTCGCTTGTTAGATCTCGTTCACAAAGGCGAAGATCATTGGGCGGCGCTTGGTCTCATTATAGAACATTTTTGCGAGCGCCTCCTGGATCATCTCCTGCGTGCTGCCATTGGCCATCGGGTTCTGGCTGATGGTTCGCCGGATGGTCTGGCGGGCGTTTTCCATCAGGTCTTCCGCATCACGCAAGAAAACAAAACCCCGTGACACGATCTCCGGTTCGCCGATGACTTCCCTGGTTTCCCGTTTGATCCGCGTATTGACGATCACAATGCCGTCACGGGCCAGCGTCTCGCGGTCGCGCATGACCGCCGGGCCAACGTCGCCCACGCCGGAGCCGTCCACGAACACGTAGCCGCCCGGCACGCGCTCGCCAACGGTCAGTGTGCCGTTCTCGTCAAAGGACAGGATCGTGCCGTTCTCGACCACCGCGATATTCTCTCGCGGCACGCCCACTTCCTCCGCCAGCGCCGCGTGCTGTTTCAGATGGCGCAGTTCGCCGTGAATCGGGATGAAGTACCTGGGCCGCACCAGACTGATCATCAGCTTTTGTTCCTCCTGGCTGGCGTGCCCGGAGACGTGCACTGGCGCAATGGGATCGTAGATGACCTCCGCGCCGCGCTGGAACAGGCGGTTAATGATGCGGTGCACCATCTCCTCGTTGCCGGGGATGGGATGGGAGGACATGATCACCGTGTCGCCTTTCTCGATGGCAAGCTGGTGATGGCGGCCCATCGCCAGCCGTCCCAGCACAGCCGATGGCTCGCCTTGCGTGCCCGTCGCCATGATCACCACTTCACGCGGATCGCGGCGATTGGCCTCCTCCACGCTGATCATCAATTCGGGCGAAAGCTGCAAATAGCCCAGCGAGATCGCCATGCGGATGTTTTCAGTCATGGTGTGCCCGGCGACGGCCATTTTGCGGTTGTAGCGTTCGGCAGCGCGTGCCACCTGCTGGATGCGCGAGATGAGCGAGGCAAAGGTGGCGACGATGATCCGGCCCGGCGCGTCGCGGAACACACGGTCAAACGCCTCGTCGATCACCGCTTCGGAAGGTGTCCAGCCGGGCCGATCCGCGTTGGTGCTGTCGGAAAGCAAAGCCAGCACCCCGCGCGACGAGAACTGCGCCAGCCTGGCGAAGTCGGTGGGCCAGTTGTCTACCGGCGTATGGTCGAACTTAAAATCTCCCGTATGCACGACCAGACCCACCGGCGTATTGATCCCCAGACCGACGCCGTCGGGGATGCTGTGGCAGACGTGGAAGGTTTCGACGCAGAACGGTCCCAGATCGAGCGTATCGCCGGCCCTGAACGTGACCATCTCGATCTGATCGAGCAGTCGGGCCTGCTTGAGTTTGAGTTCGAGCAGGCCGCGCGTCAGCGGCGTGGCATAGATGGGCGCGGAGATTTTGGCCGCCACATGCTGGATCGCGCCGGTGTGGTCTTCGTGGCCGTGCGTCACGATGATGCCGCGCACCTGAAGATCGGTGCGCTCCACCAGGTAATTGAAATCCGGGATGATGTAGTCGATCCCTAGCATGTCGTTAGCAGGGAACATGATCCCGGTGTCGATCACGATGGCATCTGACCCGTAGATGAACGCCATCATGTTTTTGCCGATCTCCCCCAGACCGCCCAGGGGGATAATCTGCAAGGGCGTGTTGGTCATAAGGATATTCTCCGAATGGAAAGGTACGGCTCACAAACAGGCGCGGCGGCCTGCTTTGGTTGCTGAAGGTTGTGCTCACTACAATAACGCAAAAAGCCCGCAATGGCAGTGCCGATGCGGGCCAGTCAAACAAAGGGTATTGGGGAGACTGTGTTTTAGTCGCGCGTGACGCGGACTGCACTCAGCCCACGATGGCTCTGCTCGATGTCAAACGATACGTGGTCGCCCGTGCGCAGTGTCCGCAAGCCAGGCCCGACAATGGCCGAGTAGCGGACGAAGACGGACTCACCATTCTCCCCTTCGATTGTACCATAACCCCGGCTTTTATCGAAGTCACGGACGATACCACGAAGGCGACGGCTGACCATATCCATGTGATGGGTTGCTCCTCTTAACGCAAATGTCCTCAAAGGTACTTTTCGTAAATCTTGTACCATGTTCTATTGTGCAATTATAGCAGGGAAATCGTTTTCGCGGGAGACGACATTGTGCGATTTCATGAAATTATCACAGAAAGTTAAGACGATCTTCACAAAGGGCGCAAATGGCTAATCACCTCAATACTACCTTTATTTTTCCGCCGCTCACCGTTCGTCGTCTTCGCTGGGGCCACCGTTGGTAAGTTTGTAGCCCCGGCCACGCACCGTCACGAGGAAGTGTGGGTCGGCAGGGTCGGGTTCCAGTTTGGCGCGCAGGCGGCTGACCAGCTTCTCGATCCGGGCGTCGTCCACCTCGTCGATGTACTCCTGGCCCCACACTGCCTCAACAATCTGGTACTTGTCGCAAATCTTCTCCATGCGGCCATACAGCAGCAACAACAGCCGATATTCCAGGTCGGTCAGGGTCTGTGCGCGCACCCCATTGACCCACACCTCGCCCGCATCGGTATCCAGGTAGATACCACTTGGCATCCCCTGTCGTGCCAGACCTTGCCGTTGCACGTAGCGTGTGAAGAGCCGCGCAAACAGCCGTGAACTGTTTTCATCCAGCAGAATGCCACGCTGCACCAACTGGCGGCGCATCTCCAGCGGCACGCCATCCGGCCCCTGGCTCACAATCTGGATCAGCGCCTCACGCTCTTCCTCCGAAATCTGGCTCCACAACTTGCTCACTTCGTTGCGTACCTGGCGATTATTCTCAAGCACCTGCTCGGCCAGCAGCAGGGCCTGCTGCTGGTAGGGCACAGGCGCGCCGGACTCGACGTGCAGAAGCGTCTGGGCAACAGCCTGTGTCAGGCCCGGATGCCCGCCCGCCATCTCCAAAATGTAATCCCGTTCGGCATCGTCCAGTTTGTCGTGTGCCTCGCTGAACAGATCGGCGGCCAGTTGCACCGTCTGTTCGGGTTTCAACGGCATGAGAAAGATTTCGTTGGCTGCAAACAATTCGCCGAATTCGGCCAGGTGATCGCTCTCGCGGATGTTCATCATACGCTGGATCGTCGCCACAATGTACACCAGTCGCTCGTTGTAGCGATCCTTGAGCGCCCGCATATTGAGGAACAGTCGGGGTTCCAGGCCGTGCAATACGTCGTCGAATTCGTCCAGCAGCAGCACCATGTCGTAGGGGGTATGCGTCATCAATTCGACGACAGCGTCGCTAAAAGCCAGCGGCACGCCGAAGGTGCTTTCCGGCTCCACGATGCGATGGTACAGGCTTTCGATCCGCCCGCGTACCTCGTGTGTATCCGGCGGCAGCACTTCCAGGATAGCACGCAGGATAACTTCGTAAAGGCCCTGAATGGTCAGCTCGAGCATCCGGTTGCAGTCGACGTAGACAAACAACGCCTCGCGCCCGGAGATTTCCTTGTAGCGGAGGCGGTAGGGTTCGCTGGATAGCCCGCGCAGCAGGGTTGATTTTCCAAAGTTGCTCAGACCCACGATAGCGGCACAGTTGCCCTCCGCCGCCGTTTGAATCAGCAGAGCGGCATCGTCGGGTCTGTAGGAAATGGGAAGTCGAGTCATAGTTCTTAAGGCTGACTCAGGCGACTACAAACAGTATACCGCACCCGCTGGCCCTCTCCAATCGGCCAGGAGCGTTGATCGATTCATGCTCCCAGGGCTGATTCCCCCTCTCTGCGAAGCGGAGAGGGGGCCAGGGTGAGGGTAAATCTTACCTTATGCTCTGCGCAGGCGGCGGGCCGCCACGATGATCCCGACCAGCACCAGCGCCGCGAAGCCCACGACGGCCAAGCTGTTCGGGCTGGCCCGCCCGGCTGCAACATCGTCGAAGAAGCCACCCTGCGGCAGCCGCTTCGTCGCCGTTGGCCCCGGCGTACCCGGCGTCACGCTGACGGCAGGCAGCGTGCCCGCCGCCGGTGTGGCCGTCACGGCCAGAGGTGTGCCGCTCTCAAAGGCTTGCGTCGCCAGGGCATTCGCCGTTTCCATTGCGGAGACTGTTGCCGTCAAGTCCTCTTCGCTCAAGGTGCTGACGGGCGCAGGCGTATTGGTCGGCCCGGCCAGTGCCGTCTGCGCGATGATGGCCTGCGCAATAGCTGTCTGCTGGGCTGGCCCGGCTGCGCCCGGCGTCTCCGCGATCACGGTCTGGACTGGCCCGCCCTGCGCGACGGCGGTTTGCGCGGCGATACCGCCTGCGATCAACGTTTGCTCTGGCGGCGCGGATGTACGGGTAATCTGGATGACGGCGGTCTGGATTGGCCCTGGCTGGGCGATGGCTGTCTGGGCCTGGGCCACCTGCGCGATGGCCGTCTGCGCCGCCACGACCTGCCCGGCCAGTGCGGTTTGCGTCGGGCCGATTTGCAGAGCAACTGCGGTCAGCGTCCCCCCGACCTCCGGCGCGAGGGGTGTCTGCGCCAGCAGGGTTTGCGTGGGGCCAACCTGGGCGGCCACCGTCCCGGCCACCGATGTTTCAACGGCCCCCGGTTGAGTGGGCGGGATGGCTGCCAGGGCCGTCTGCATGGGCGCGACCTGGGCCACGACGGTAGCGGCGATGGCCGTCTGGGTCGCTTCGGGCTGCCCGACAGCCGTCTGGACGGCAGCGGTCAGGGTCGGGCCGCTCTGGGCGATGGCCGTCTCTGCCGCGTTCACCCGATCCGCAGCGGCGGTTTGCGTCGGGCCAAGCTCCGCCACCAGAGTCCCGGCTACCGCAGTTTGCAGGTCACCTAGCGGCAGGGGCGTCGGGCCAGGCAGCGTGACCGGAGGCTGCGTTACGACGGAGACAACAGTCTGGTAAACGACCACCGTCTGCACCGGGCCGGGCTGCGCCAATGCCGTTTGCGCGGCGGCCACCTGCGCCAATGCCGTTTGCAGTGGGCCGGGCTGTGCCAACGCCGTCTCTGCCAGAACTGTTTGCGTTGCACCCACGTTGACGGCGGGTGAGGGCGTGAACGTCGGCGTTTCGGTGGGGGTCTCGGTGGGAGTCGGCGTGGGCGTGTCCGTCGGGGTGGGCGTTGAGGAAGGCGTGGGCGTCCAGGCTTTAGCCGTCTGCGTGCCTTCCAGAGCGATCTGGACTGCCGTATTGGTCATAAAAACTTGATCAATAATGGCCTGGCGCGTCTTCATCTCCGCGTCATTATCAATGATCACTTTGGCTGTCAGGGCCAGACCCACCAGGAACACGATAATGAGCAGCACTGCGATGATCAAAAAGACCACATTGCGCTGCGGACGCTCTGGCGGCACCTGTTCGGGCGGTAAAAACTCTTCTTCCTCTGGAAAAGAAGGCTCTTCAAACTCGCCGAAATCGTCCAGGTCGAAGTCGTCTCTACTCATTAAGTTGATTTTCCTCCGTGTGGGGGCAAAGGCGCTTAGGTGCCGCCTGTGCCTGGCGCGTCAGCCGCACGGCCCAGAAGCTCAAGGTTAGCCAGCGGCACAAACACAGTACGCCCGGATGAAAGCTGCACTTCGGCTCCGGCCAGGCGTAACCCATTCTCCACCGCGCGCGGGCTGTCCGGTAGCTGCCGCACACGGCCCGTCATCCCGGTGTAGGGCGCACGCGTCAAGCGCACTATGCTGCCCTCGACCAGGGGTTGATCCATTTCCGGTACGGGCGGCAACTGTCCGCCACTCGGCAGCGGAATGATAATTTCTGGGCGGCTCGACGTCCAGCGCACCGGTTCGGTGGCATCGATGAGTGCAGGCCGTCCTACGTTATCGCGCAGCAGATTGTACACGATTTCTGACATCTGCTGCTCGCCAAATCCCTCGGTCAGAATGATCGGGATCGGCTGGCGCAGGGCTGCCTCGCGCAGGTCGGCGTGCATACTGGGCGCGATCAGCGCGGTGATCTCCTGTTCAAAGGCGACGTTAAAGATCAGAGTCGAGGCGATGGGGCGGGTCATGACAATGGCCGTGCTACGGTAGGCTTGCAGCAGGGCCTCCCCCTTCAACGACTCGATCCCCTCTGGTGGCTCCGGCTTGTAAATGCCATAGGTGCGCTTGCCATTGCCCCAGGCACACTGGATCAGCGCGCCATAAGTTTCCAGCAGCACTTCTTGAGGACGCACCGACGTGATCTCGCCGGGGCACATCGCGTAGACCTCCACCGGCTGCGGCGTGGCCTGTAAGATGACCTGGCCTTCATCGATCCGGGCCATGATGCCGTCAACCGGCGCTTTCAACGTTTTGGCCCCGCGCCCCTTGCCTCTAGCGGCAATGACCTGGCCTTTCTTGACCTGCTCCCCGACTCGCGCCTGGAACCACTCGTCAGCCAGCACGTCACCTACGCGCAGTCCGAGCGGCCCCAATGCCTCCAGGATGACATACCGGCCCGGCACGGAGCCGCGCAGGACCACTTCTGACGCTTCGACGCGCTGGTGCTCCCTGACCACCGCCTCGCCGAACGCTCCTGGCGGCAAGCGGCGCTCCCGGCGAATGGTCGCCAGGCCCAGGATGAAGGTATGCTCAGGATAGTAGGGCATGTCGCTCGGCTCGTTTCACTGAATTCCCCTCACGCTTTGACTCCCCTCTCCATACGATGGAGAGGGGTCGGGGGTGAGGCTTGCTACACATTGCTCCGCACGGCGGTGTACCACCTGGGCAGCAGTTCGGCACGCTTTTCGACTTCCTTCGGCACGGCAATCGGACGCCCGCGCCCATCGAAAATTAGTCCAGCAGCGCCGCCCTCGACGTTGAGCGTCAGACGGCTCTTGCCATTGAGAGTCAGCCCGCGACTCAGTTTAATCGTAACCTGGGCTTTTTGTCCAGTTGGCAATTCGACGAGTTGCAATGTGCCGCTCTTGACCTCGTGCTCCGTCGTCTGGCCGTTGGCCCGCTTGACCGTGACCTGCATCGCTGTGGCCGCTTGCGGTCTGCCGAGCGGGCTGAATGCGGTGCCCAGATTCAGCAATCCGCCCAATTCCAGGACTTGTGCCACTGCCAGCGGCTCGACGTAAGCAATGCTGCCGAGCGCGGCGATCACGCCATAGGGATCAAGGCGCAGTTCGCTGACCCCTACCGGCTGTAAGCTGTCCAGCAGCAGCAGCGCGCTGATGCCCGGATCGATAGATTGGGCCAGCACCGACCCCGCGCCGATGATCGGGCGCATGGCGGGCAGCAGATCGCCGCGCTGCCCAACAGGCCAGCCCGCGCGCGCGCTCGCCACTGCATTACGGATCATCGCACGGGTCATCGCGTATTCGATTTCGAGGTCTTGCGGGGTCTGCGGCACGGTAGACGGCTTCAGGGTCTTGTTCCAGGCATAATCCATAATGAGCGATTCGCTGGCATTGAAGGTCAACCAGCGTTGAATGCTGGCCGCGCCAACTGCCCTGACGCCCGTCACGGCGCTGTGGCCCAGGCCCAGGTCTGACCGGATGCTGACATAAGGTTCCTTCTGGATGCTGGCACACAGTGTGACCGTCGAACTGCCCACGTCCACGCACAGTACGCCGACGCCCGCCCCCGGCAGTTCGCCCAGGTAACGCACGACATTGCTGTAGCTTTGCGCCGTTGGCAAAATCCCCAGGCGGCTGGCTTTCTGCACCTCCTCAAAGCCGCCCACGCTGACCGACTTGTATGCACCATAAACCAGCGCCAGTTCAAGCTGCGCTCCGGCCAGTTGCTCGTCCTGAAGCGACGGCCTGACGTTCTTCGCCATGTACAGCGACACCTCGTCGCCCATCATGCCCTTGACAACGGGCCTGAGCGCTTCGTTGCCTGCGTACAACACGACGGGCTTCTGGCCGCGCGCCAGCAACACCGCCAGCCGCACTGTCCGCAGCAGCGACAGCATCGATTCGGTAGCGCCATAATCCGTGCCGCCGACGATGAAGATCACGTCGGGCTGGCTGCGCAGAATGGCGTTGACCTGATCTTCCGTGTTGCGGATGTCCGCCAGGCTCAGGGTGTCGGTCAATTCGACGTAGGTACTGGCGAGGGCGCGCCGCCCACTGGCGACACTGATGTCGGGCATCAGGCCGACCAGCACGGCCTTCATCGGCTTGCCGCCGCTGGCCGTCGCCAGGAACAGATCGACGCCGCTTTCGGCCTGCCCTGTCGTCACCAGGTCGTCGCCGCTGAACAGCAGCCTACCCAGGATGCCGCTCATCTGCTCTAAGGCGCGGCGCAGCCCCACGCCCACATCGGCATAGGGTGGCGCCGCCGTCGTCAATGTCTGGGCGCGCAGCAGCAGCCGGTATTGGCCGCCTACCACGTCCAGCAGAACCACGCGCGTGTTGACGCTGCCGAAATCCGCCGCCAGGATGGAATGGGCGGCGGTTGCAGTTTGAGTCGCCAAATGGCCCCCCTTAAAAGCGATTTTACCTCACCCGCTGCCAGCACGCAGAGCTTGGTCCGCTTTGCCTGGTGAGAAGCTAATTTTAGCACAACAATTGGGCGGCGACGCCGCTCCCAGGGCACTACCGGAAATCAGAGAATATCTTCTCAATTCATCACGCAGCGGCCCGGCCTCAGCCAGCCGAAGGCGATTCGTTGCGGTTCGCCAGCCGATAGCCGATGCCTGGCTCGTTCAGGATATAGTGGGGGTTGGCAGCGTCATGCTCGATCTTCTGGCGCAGTCGCCAGATCGTGGCCCGCAGGATGTGTACGTCGTCGCTATATTCGACGCCCCACACGTGCGTTAGCAGATAGTCGTGGGTCAGCACGCGATTGGTGTTCTCGGCCATCGTCGCCAGCAGACGGTACTCCGTCGGCGTGAGGTGCACCGCGCTGCCGTCAATCGTCACCTGCCGCGTGGAGTAGTCGATGCGCAGGCCGCCATTCTGGTAGACCGTTTCTTTCTTGGCCGCCGGTTCAGCCGCCTGATAACGGCGCAGCACGGCCACGATCCGGGCCTGAAGTTCGCGGTTGCCAAAAGGCTTGGGCAGGTAATCGTCCGCGCCCATCATCAGGGCTTTGACCTTGTCGTCCTCGGTGTCCAGCGCCGTGAGCACGATCACAGGCATGTCAAACTGCTTGCGGATATGTTCCAACACCTCGAAGCCGCCCATTCGCGGCAGCCCCAGGTCCAGCAAGACGAGATCGGGCCGATTCTCCTGAACCAGTTCGAGCGCCTTCACGCCATCTCCGGCCACTAGTACGTCGTAGCCCGCCATCTGTAGACTGCTGCGCAAATAGCGCGAGATACGCGGCTCGTCTTCCACCGTCAGGATCAATGGGCTTTCTCTCACCTTAACCTCCCGCCATGTATCCGGGCCTCAGGGTTGCATTCGGTGCTGACGGCCTTTCGATGAATGGAGCAGGGAGTGTAAGCCGTACAGATTAGCCTCAGTATAAAGCAGAATATCGTAAAACTGCCAATTACGCCGCAGGTATTATCCCTTATTTCGCTAAAATTTCACGTCCGTAGTTCAAGGTTCAAGTTCATTCGGGCAGCGCGCCCAGGTGTCCGAGCAGCGCCTCCAGGCCCAGAATGTAGCTGCGCCAGCCGAACCCGGCGATCTGCCCCACGCACACCGGCGCGAGATAGGAGTGATGGCGGAAGGTCTCGCGGGCGTGAATATTGGACAGGTGCACCTCCACGACGGGCAGCCCGACGGCGGAGATCGCGTCGCGCAGCGCAATCGACGTGTGCGTATATGCGCCGGGATTGATCACGATCCCGGCGGCCCAGGTGCGTGCCTCGTGGATGGCATCGACGAGCGCGCCCTCATGGTTGGATTGCAGCGCACGCACCGACACGCCGTGTGTCTGCGCGTGCGCCTGGACGCGCTTCACAATCTCGTCCAGCGTGACCGTGCCATAGGTTCCCGGCTCGCGCACACCGAGCATGTTCAGGTTAGGGCCGTTGAGCAGCAAGATTTCCATAAAGCCTCATTCCCGCAGCGAGTCAAGCACGCTCAACACCTTGCTATCTGGCACGTCGCTGACCAACACCGGATCGCCGGGCGCGCGCAGCAGCACAAAGCGTATCCGGTTCGCCTGGCGCTTTTTGTCCGTGCCCATCGCCGCACGCAGTTCGGCGGCGCTGTAGCCTCTGTAGCGCGTCGGCAGCTTGAGCGTCTTCAAAAGCTGTTCGACGCGGAAAGGCAGCGACGGATCGCACAGGCCGTGCACCTGCGAGAGCTGGGCCGCTGCCAGCAGCCCAACGGCCACCGCTTCGCCATGCTTCCAGCCATAGTTGCTGACCCGCTCCAGCGCGTGTGCGAAGGTGTGGCCCAGGTTCAAATAGGCGCGGATGTTATCCTCGTAGGGGTCTTCCTGCACGATGTTGACTTTGAAGGCAATCGCCCGCACGATGTAGTCAATCGCGCCCCGCCGGTACAGCGAGGCGTCGAGCAGCGCCGTGTCGCGGATCAGCCCCGCCTTGACGATCTCGGCCACGCCGCAGCGCCATTCGTCATCGGGCAGCGTATCCAGCACGGTAGGATCGACGATCACCATTTCGGGCTGCTTGAAGGCGCCGATCAGGTTCTTGCCCTGGGGCAGATCGACGCCCACTTTGCCGCCGACGCTCGAATCGACCATTGCCAGCAGCGATGTCGGTATCTGCACCAGCGCCACGCCGCGCAGGTAGGTCGCTGCCGCGAAACCCACCGTGTCCCCGACCACGCCGCCGCCCAGTGCCACGATCACCGAACGCCGATCCAGCCCGGCGGCGATGAAGTCATCGTACAGGGCGCGTACTGTGTCAAGCGTTTTGTACTGCTCACCGTCGGGCATCTTGACTAGCACGGCCTTCGCGCCCAACGCCTGCACGAGCGGTTCGCCGTACAGCGGCGCCAACGTTTCATTGGTGACAATGGCGACTTTGCCCGTCAGCTTGCGTTCTTCGAGCAGTGCGGGCAGCGATTTCAACAGACCATCCCCGATCAGGATCGGGTACTTGGATGTGGGTGATGTTACCAGGATTTCAGTCGGTTGCATAGCGGCCCTTACTCGGCGCGAAAAGCGGATTGCAGGGTCTCGCGCAGTGCTTGCTGCTCCACAATATTGTAGAACGCATACACGGCTCCGGCGCTCAACAGGCACACCAGAAAATACGCGAGCAAATCCATCAGATCAAGGCTGCGCGGCACGATATACCAGCGGGAGAAATAAAAGATCATGGGCAGCGCGACAGAGCCAATCATCAGCACAATGATGGCCTGCACGATGCGCAGTCCCAACAGCAGACCGAACCCGGCCAGCAGCGCGAAGGCCGAATGGTGGATACGGGCCGACACGGCCATGCCCAACGCCACGATGGCGCGCATCCGCCACAGCGGTTCGAGCACGTAGACGGCCACAAAGATCGCAAAAAAGGCCAGGACGACGGGTACGCTCCGGGGCAGATAGAACTCCTTCACGGGAGGGAAGACCCAGAACAGAATCAGACCCAACGCGAAGGCTGCGCCGCCCAGCCGCAGCGCCACGTCAGCAGCCATCCAGCGCCAGGTGCGTATCTGGGCGACGGCAAATTTCGCCGTCACGATGTCGTGCCGGCGCAGCGTGGTCAGGCGCAGCATGTCCCACTGCCCGGACTCGATCTGGTGGCCGATGCTGGTCACCGTCTGGGCCAGGTAGTTCAGGTCGCAGACGAGGGACAGGATCAGGCTGCCCCCGACCAGCAAAGCGCCCGGTATATCACTCCGGCTGCCTGTGCCGAATCCATAGCCCATGCCCACCAGCAAGAATAGACTAAAAACGAACGGCACGCGATATTTGCCTGGCGCCGGCGTCCCGACCCGCCGCACCTCGTATTCATACAGCGGATTGGGCAGTTCAATCTGTGTGCCCGGCCACTGCTGCGCAATCAGGTTGGCGACCCGTTCACGGAGTAACACGTTCTGCCTCCCAAAGCGCCACAATGCGTGAGGCGACTTCCTGCGGCGTTTTGCCTGCCGTATCCACGTGGCAACGGATCGCACCGTAAGCGCCGGCCCGCGCTGCCAGCAGTTCCGTCACCCGCGCCACCGGATCAGCGCCCGCCAGCAGGGGCCGATCTGTCGCCCCGTGCAGGCGCGCCACGATCTCAGTGGCGGGCGCGTCCAGGCAGACGACCAGTCCGGCCCGGTTGAGCGTCTCTCGATTTGCCGGGGCTAGGACTATCCCGCCGCCTGTAGCGATGACTGTGTGCCGTGCCTCGATCAACTCCTGGCAGATGCGGCTTTCCCATTGGCGAAAGAATGCCTCGCCGTTCTGCGCAAAAATCTGGCTGACCGTGCGCCCTACCCTCGCCTCGATCAGTTGATCGGTATCCACGAAGCGCCAACCCAGACGATCCGCGATCAGCCGCCCGACGGTGGATTTGCCCGTGCCCATGAAGCCGCACAGGATGATGTTCTCAGGAATACTCATAGTTGAACTGCCAGGGCCGGTTATCCATCGGCAAGTCTTCCAGACGGTTGCGGCGCAGCGCGGCGAAACGTGGGCGCATTTCGTCCAGCGAGTCGCCGCCGAGCTTCTCGATCAGCGCGTTCGCCAGCACGATGGCGACCATCGCCTCGACAATCGGCACGCCGCGCGGCACAGGGCAGAAATCGCTGCGCTCGTAGTCGGTGGCCTTCGGCTCACCGGAGGCCAGGTCAACCGATTGCAGCGGATTCAGCGTCGTGGCAATCGGCTTGACGGCAGCGCGCACGATGACCGGTTCGCCCGTCGTGATCCCGCCCTCCAATCCGCCCGCCCGGTTGCTGCGGCGGCGCAGTTCGCCGTTTTCGGCAAACAGTTCGTCGTGGACTTTCGTGCCGGGCCAGCTCGCCTGCTCAAAGGCGTGGCCGATCTCGACGCCTTTCACCGCCGGGATGCTGCCCACCGCGCCCATCAACTGCCCGTCGAGTTTGCGATCATAGTGGACGTGCGATCCCAGGCCGGGCGGCACGCCGAGCGCCGCCACTTCGATGATGCCGCCGAGGGTGTCTTTGGCCTGGATTATGGCACGGATGGCGTCGTGCATCCGTTCCGCAGCGGCGGGATCGGGGCAGCGCACGTCGTTGGCTTCCGCTGCGTCGAAGCGCGCCGGGTATTGAGCAGCATCGACAGGCGGCAGGTCGGCGGATACGTCGCCAATGGCCGTGACGTACCCCTGCACGCGGATGCCGAACTCGGCCAGCAGGCGTTTGCAGACCGCGCCCACTGCCACGCGCATGGTCGTTTCACGGGCGCTGGCCCGTTCCAGGCTCAGACGCAGTTCGCGGTAGCCGTACTTGACTGCCCCGGTCAGGTCGGCGTGGCCGGGGCGCGGAGTGGTCATGGGGTCAATCAGCTTGTCGGCCCAGTTCTTGTAGTCACGGTTCTCGACCAGCAGCGCAATCGGCGCGCCTGTCGTCTGCCCGGCCACAACGCCCGCCGCGAACCGGACGTGATCCTTCTCGATAGCCATGCGCCCGCCCTTGCCGTAGCCCTGCTGGCGGCGGGCGAGGTCGGCATCAATGTCGGCAGCCGTCAGCGGCACGCCGGCAGGCATCCCTTCCAGGATACCCGTCAGCAGTGGGCCGTGCGACTCACCGGCGGTTAGAAAACGCAGCATGGGCGGCTCCTTCAGTTCATGGTTTCTGCGCAGAGACAATAAATTCGTAGAGTTCCTTTTTGGAATTGCGCTTTCGGATGCACTTAATGGCTGGATTCACAAACCCGGCACTGCGCAGAATTTCCGCGTAGATTTCCTCAACGGGAACGAGTGTTTGATAGAATTTTGAATTCCCGATGATATAAAAGACTTTTCCCCCGGAAATTATCCGAGGAAACAGGGACGTGATATGCGAAAGTACATCGGCAAAATACTTGTGAACATAATTGCCAAGAAGTTGGCTCTTGCTGGCAATTGCCTCTACGATGTTCTCAAACCCGGCAAAAGGGATTTCAGTTCCGCCAGGTCGCCATTTGGCAATCCGGCTAGTGGCGATGCCCCACGTCCCGCCGATAGCTTGCCAATCCAGTTCGCCTGCTTCGCGCCCATCACTTAGATATTTTAGCCAGTACATATAAGGCCGAAGTTCACGAATATAACTCATGCGATTAGGGTATGGCGGCGAAGTAATTACGCAATCATACTCAGCCAAAGAATTCTCAGGGATTTGTCGCGCGTCAGCTTGAAAGACGCTTACGCGGCCCTTTACACTCTGCCGTGCCGCCCCCAGCACTATTGCAGCGGTCGCCGCGAACTCGCCTAAAAGAATCTCATCCTGGACATCGCTGAAAAGCGTTGCCTGCTGTGGCTTGAACGACACGGATTGATGGTTAAATGCTGCATTTGACCAGTTGATGAGGCATCTACAAAAAGCAATCAATAGCAGGTCCTTGGCGGCGCTCTCTTGAGGACAAGTGTTATTGATACTTCTGTACAGGCGCGCAAGAAGATTGCGCACATCGCTTGCCCACCACCGCTCGATGTCGTTGATCGGGGGCCACCATAAGTCGGCGTATTCCCCGCGAACTTCTGCAACAATTGCTGGAATGCTGTTTTGAACTTCCTGCAACTGATCTGACCCGTAGTTGGCAGTCTTAACGTGGGCAAGCCACACTAAAAATGGATTAATATCTAGTAGATCACATTGCAGACCGCGTTCGCCACAAACCAGACCCGTCGTTCCTGTGCCCGAAAATGGGTCAAGCACATAGTTGGTTTCTGGATGTTCATCCAGGATTTCATGAACAATTTTTACAGAATAAGCAGGCGTGAGGCGCAGCCAGCCGTGTCTACCCCGCTCAAGGTTATGTTTGAAGGTCAATTCAGGCTTCGTCTTCATCGGGCGCTTTGAACTCGTTGTCATGATCCAGATCGGTTTCAACTTCTGGCTGGTTGCTCCGGTTAGGCTGATCATCGGGCGCTAACAAGATTGCCAGTGTTTGCTCAATTGTGCGCTTGAGCGTGAGCGAGTGCCTCTCAAAAAATCCGGCAAGATCATATCCCAAGACCTGTTTGCAAAAGGCGTAAGTAGACGATAGAGAGGATTCACCCAAAGAACCTCTGAGCAACAGCCATCCTGCATGCCTGTATCTGCTCGCAACGTCCTCGTCGATCTGTGTCGAAAGTACGGCTACTACTGGCAGATAGCCTTGCTGATAGGCTGTACCTGCATTAGCGATATCGGCATTCTGCCTTTTGGAATCCTTGCTTTTGTACCCCTGTCTGACCTCAAATACCACACCTTTCAAAGCCCGCGCAATGGCCGTATCTGCACCCATATCGTTGGTAGCATGTCTCAACCACGCTTCGACGGAATGTCTCTGCGCGTCAGGCATAATGTCATCAATTTGAATCCGGGCATCAAGTGACAGCGTGCGTGGTTTACTTCCTGGCGACTCGACAATGTAAGACCAGGTTACTTGTGCAGGCGTCAATTGAAGCCGATCACAAATTATCTGGCGAAAGAGCTGCTCGCAGCCGGCTCCAATCTGGCGATACAACGAGGTGATACCCCCTGCGGCCTTATGCGCAGCATACAAGAGCGGCGTGTTCAAGCCAAACCACGAGTAAAACGGGTCTGCGCCATAAAGAGACTCAAATTCACTTCGAGAAACGCTTTTCCCTTGCCCAAATTGTGGTCGGTAGCTTTTGCAAACCTCGATTCTATCAACGATCAGTTTCAAATATTGCTGGTCTTGTGAGTCAACGGTATTCATCAGCGTGTTATGCCCATCTGATTTCTGAAGTGCTTTTCTTCAGGCATGTTCTGGACAACCTGACTATGCGGCCTTTGATTATCATCCCGATTGCCCGCCCTGTCGATGCTCAACCACTGATCCTGTGCGTCCCGACGATACATTTCCCCATTGGTACAAAAGTACCAGAAAACTGACCGAAACCTTTTTGCCCTTTTCCTATCGTTATTGGCGTAAAAGCCATACCCACTGATTGTAACCAATAGGAGAAATGAGCATGTTCAGAACTTCACGTCGCTGGTTGTACCTGGTATTCGCCGTCCTGATTGGCCTGTCGCTTGCGCCGCAGGCTCGCGCCGTCTTCGCCCACCCCGGTCAGCAGACAGGCGTTGCCAGCGCCGTTGAAATCGTCGGCGTGATCGACGCCATTGACGGGAAAACCCTGACCGTCAACGGCCTGACGATTGACATCAGCAAGGCACAGATCAACCTGGCGCTGACCGTCGGGGCGAAGGTCAAGATCGAAGGATTGCAGGCTGCGAACGGCCTGACGATCACCGCCCGCGAGGTCAACGCGCCCAAGACGGGTATCCAACCCGGCGAAAGCGAAATTGTTGGTGTCGTCGATAGCGTCAACGGTACAACCATCGTGATCGGCGGCCAGACCATCGACATCTCGAATGCCGAGATCAAGGCCGGCGTGATGGCTGGCAAGACGGTCAAAGTCGAGTTTTCCATTGACTCGGCGGGCCAACTGGTCGCCCGCGAGGTACAGGTGGTCGCCACCACGACCACGACTGTCGGATCGAAGCCTTCGGTGTCCGAAGAGAACACTGAGATAACCGGGACACTCGAACAGGTTGGGGATGGCTTTGTCATCGTCTCCGGGCAGCGTTTCAGCACAAACGGCGCAGAAATCAAAGGCCAACTGGTCGTTGGTGCGCTGGTCAAGGTCGAGCTACGCGATGGTGAAACGGAACTCACGGCCAAGCAAATCGAGAATTCACACCCTGAAGATCGTCGCCGCAATGCTGGCCCGTCGAAAAGCAGTAAAGGCAATAACCCGCAGGTTTTCGGTGGCAAGAGCAGCTCCGAGGATCACGGCGGTCAGGACGATCACAACGGTGGCTCGAACACGGACGACAGCCATGACGATCATGGCGGCAACAGCGGATCGGGTGGCGATAGCGGCTCCGGCGATCAGGGTGGCGGCCACGACTCCGGCGGAGATCACTGAGCCAGCGAGCAACGATGTTCTGGTGGGAGCGCGCAAGCCTCCTACCAAAGACTAACCGACCTGCCGCCGAGCGCATTACATTTGTCAGTTCTCGAACGCACCACTTTGCAGTAAGGTACAAGTGTGGATGCAGTGGGTGCAATGGAAACAAACACGGTTGCAGGTCGATGGTCATCAGCCGTCTTGGCCGCAGCGTCCAGCGTGCAAAGACAATTTGCGGTAGTGAAATCTCTCATTATGGGCTTTGGTTTACCGGACATCCCAACCGAAGACCTCCTGCTGACCAGAGCCAAGCGGGGCGATCAGGCGGCGCTCGCCCAGATTTACGAGGTCTATTTCCCTTCGATCTACCGATTTATCCGCTACCAGGTTGAAGATCAGGCCCTCGCCGAAGATATCGCCAGCGAAGTCTTCATCACGTTGATGGACAATGTGGGCAGCCGCAATGGCCCTCGCCATAGCCTGCGCGGCTGGCTGTTTCGGGTAGCGCGCAATGAGGTTTACAAACATTTCGGAAAGGTCAGGCAGTTTCCACGTGCGGCGCTCGAAGATTGGATCCCGGACTCGGCAGAACCCGATCTGGAAGTCCAATTCATTCGAGCGGTAGACGCGGATCGCGCCCGGCGAGCGCTGCGGATGCTGGTCCCGGAGCAGCAGGAGGTTCTGATTCTGCGCTTTGTCGAAGCCTTGAGCTTGCAGGAAACTGCCGATATTATGGGCAAGAGCACCAGTGCCGTGAAATCGCTGCAATTTCGCGCTGTCAACGCACTCCGCAGCATTCTGGGCGAGATGAAGCTGGCAAATTATGGCTGATCAAGACTTTCTGGATGCGCTAAACGATTGCATTGATCGGCTCTCCGCGGGCCAGAGCGCTCAGGACTGTGCGCAAGACTATCCTCAGTACACGGCTGAACTGCTTCCGATGCTGGAAACTCGAATGATGGTGCGCCGTGTCCAGCCCGGCGCGCTGGAAATCGGGCAGGCCAGGGATAGAGTCCGCTTCCGTATGCAGAGTCGGCGTCGCCAGCGCCGTCCGTTTTTTAGTTTGGCCCGTGCCGCCAGTGGCTTCGTTATGGCCTTGATCGTGGCAAGCCTCGCTGTCGGGCTGCTGGCAGAGGACAGCTTGCCGGGCGATGCGCTCTACGGCGTGAAACGTATCACGGAGAACGTCCGCGTGAGCCTGAGCAGCGATCCTGCTGCGCAGGCCCAGCAGTTCTATCAACGCCACCTGAGCGAAATCCGCCGCGTATTGGCGCTGCGGCGCGCCGCCGATGTCGCGTTTGAGGGCGAGGTTCAAGCCACTAGCAGCCCAAACTGGCAAATCGCTGATCTGTCTGTGCGTGTCACGCCAGATGTACCAGGGTCGCAGGCAGTCAAGGTCGGCGATGAGGTTGAAGTTCAAGCGCTGACAACTGCACAGGGAGAATTGGTTGCCAAATCGATCAAACTGGTCAAGGCGAGTATCCCCACTATCACGCCATCCCCGACGACGACACCCTCTGCCGCACCGTCTATCACGCCGCCGCTCACTTCGACGGCAACGGCTACTCCCTCGGTCACGCCCAGCCTAACTCCATCCGCAACGCGCGTGCGTCCGACACTGAGGCCAACCGCGACGCGCTTTGCACCAGTTGCAAAAACCGCTACGCCAGCCCTGAAACAGAGTGTAGCACCCGCCCCCACCAGCCAGTCCGGCCCGGACGGCGGCAGCAATTCAAGTGGCAGCAACAGCGGCAACTCCGGTGACGACGGCAACCACAGCGGTTCGGGCAGCGGTAGTTCCGGCGGCAGTGGTTCGGGCGATAGTTCTGGCAAGGACAGCGGATCAGACAGCAGCGGCAGTTCGGGTGGCTCCGGTGGGAATGACGGCAGCCATGACTGAGCCGTTTTCAGTTCTCGTTTTCCTTAAGCTCCTGCTCACAGATCATCTTCATTACATCCACCGGAGCTTTGCGGCCTGTCCAGACTTCAAAGGCAGCAGCCCCCTGGTAGACCAGCATTCCGATCCCACCAACAGCGCGCAGTCCGGCTTTCTCAGCATCGCGCATCAGGCGGGTTTTCGGCGGGCGGTAAACCGTCTCATACAACACTGCACCGGACGGGAAGGGTACACCTTCCGGCCAGGGCGTACTGTCTACGTCCGGCCACATCCCCACCGGTGTGGTATTGACGATAAGCGTGACCCCCCTGGTGACGTGCGGCAGATCGTCCAGCGAAGCTGCTTCGATGTTGGGATGCGCCCAGCTCGACTGCATGAACTTGACAATGGCTTGTGCTTTGGACAGCGTTCGATTGCAGATGATGACATGCGCACCGGAGCGCACCAGGCCGGCTGCCACCGCCCGCGAGGCGCCGCCCGCCCCCAGGATCAGCACGCGGCTGACTTTGTTGACACGAATGTTGTTGGCTGCAATGTCGGCCAGGAAGCCCGTCATATCCGTGTTCAGCCCTTCGAGGTGGCCGGTATTGCGGTCAATGCGGATCGTGTTCACCGCACCGACGATGCTGACCGCTTCGGTCAGACTGTCTAGCAGGGGTATTACGTCTACTTTGTGCGGCACAGTGATGTTGACACCCCGGAACCCAAGCGCAGGCAGCCCCTTAATTGCCGTTGCCAGGTCGCCGGAACGTACAGGGAGCGGCACATAGCGCCAGTTCAGCCCGGCATAGGTAAACGCGGCGTTGTGCATGGCAGGCGAAAGTGAGTGCGCCACCGGCCAGCCGATCACGCCGACCAGTTGCGTCTGTCCATCAATACTCACGGGTTTACTCCTGGGCACTATCCCGTTTCTGAGGCCATTCCAGCCGGGCCTGTCGCGCGCTGTCGAGTATACCGCGTAATGCCTGTTCGTCCGCCATCTGCAAGATCGATTCGAGGATGTCCAGCTGCGTGCGGAACACGCGCAGCGCGTCCAGCACAGCTTCGCGGTTGGTGAGCAGTGTGTCGCCCATCATGGTGATGTCGCTGCCCGCCAGCCGGGACGTGTCACGGAATCCACTGGACGCCAGCTTCCAGGGCATCGGGTCGTTCTGGGCGACGTTCTGTACTGCCGCAACCAACCCGATGCTCAACAAATAGGGCAAGTGGCTGATGGCGGCTACCGCTGTGTCGTGGCGGTCTGCGGGCATGACGATGGCCCGCGCCCCAATTGCCCGGATCATGGCTCTGGCAAAGTCGAGCGCCTCCGGCGTGGTACGCTGCGACGGGCACAACACAAAAACGCAGCCATGATACAACGTCCCGTCGGCAACCGTGGGGCCGCTTTGCTCCTTGCCGCACATGGGATGTCCACCCACCGCCAGCACGGAGCCGGGCAGCGTATCCATCGCCTGAACGATCTGCTGCTTGGCGCTCCCCAGGTCAATGATCAGCGTGCCCGACCTGACCATCGCTCCGACTCTTGCCAGCAAGCCGAGTGTAGCTTTGATAGGTGTTGCCAGGATCACCACGTCCGCCGGGACAAGGGCGGATTGCAGGTCGTCGCCCATTTCGTCGAAGTAGACGGCGGCGGCGTAACGGTTGGCTGGGTTGGTATCGACGCCGCGCAGTTTGCCCACTTTGCCACGCAGGGCCAGTGCGAGCGACGTACCCATCAGCCCTGTGCCGATGATGGTAAATTCCGCCTGGCTGAGTGTTTTCATAGACGCTCTCATTGTCCTCAGCCGAGGCAGCCTCGTCCCCGGCTGGCTAGGCGCTGCTGGCGATGGGCGCAGCCTGCGCAGGTTGTTCAGCGCGATCCTTCCAGTTCCACCATTGTAGCAGTTCAGGATCGTGCTGCACGCTGGATGCATAATATACGGCACAGCGCAACACGTACAACATGCAGCGATCTACCTTGACGCCCATCTGGCTGCATAAGGCGTTGTACAAATCGTCGGGGTTGCGCCCTTTCAGATCGCCCACCGCATGGATGCCGAGGTTCCACAGATCACCAGCAATGCGCTTGCCAACGCCCGGAATCTGTTGCAGCGCTTTCAGTTCAGACGCTTTGTCGTTCATCTTGCACCCTCCTCTGCGGCCAATCACGCGGCCAGAGAGTATAGCACAGATGTTCCGAACAGACCGTTTGTGCGATTGCCTTTCCCTCTCTGCCTGCGGAGGAAGACCTTGCTATGACCTTGCTGTGCGGTACATTGCCCTATATCGTGCGGTCTACCGCCTCGGCCACGCGCCGCATTTCCTTGACCAACCTGGCGAACTTGTCCGGGCGGAGCGACTGCGCGCCGTCGGAGAGTGCCTTTTCCGGGCTGCAGTGCACTTCCATGATCAAGCCATCTGCGCCCGCCGCAATGGCCGCCTTGGCCGCCGCCCCAACGTATTCCCAACGCCCTGTGGCGTGGCTCGGATCGGCAATGACCGGTAGGTGGGTGCGCTGTTTGAGCACCGGGATGGCGTTGATGTCGAACGTGTTGCGAGTGTAGGTCTCGAAGGTGCGAATGCCGCGCTCACAGAGCATGACCCGGTGATTGCCGTGTGACAGGATGTACTCCGCCGCCATGAGCAGTTCTTCCATGGTGCTCATCATGCCGCGCTTGAGGAGCACCGTGTGCTGCGATGCACCAGCCGCGTGCAGCAGCGCGTAGTTCTGCATGTTGCGCGCACCAATCTGTAGCACGTCGGCGTATTTGGCGACCAGCGGAACCAATCCCGGCTCCATCACTTCGGTGACGACGGGCAGGCCCGTCGCCTCGCGCGCCTCGGCCAGCAGTTCCAGCCCTTTCTCGCCCAATCCCTGGAACGAATAGGGCGAGGTGCGAGGTTTGAACGCGCCGCCACGCAGGGCGGTTGCACCTGCTTCCTTGACGGCCTGGGCCGTTTCCATCAACTGCTCGCGGCTTTCGACAGAACACGGCCCGGCGATCAGGACCAGTTTCTTGTCACCCACCTTCAAACCGTTCAGCGGGACCAGCGTATCGGTAGGATGAAATTCGCGGCTGGCAATCTTGTACGGGTGCGACACACGCATGGTGCGCTCGACTCCTTCCATCAGGCTCAAGCTGTCCCGGTCTGCCTCCTGGCGATCATCACCCACCAGGCCGATGATGGTGCGTTCCTGGCCTTCGCTGACATGTGGTGTGAGGCCCATTTCTTTAATCCTTGCGACTACTGCCTCAATCTGTTGCGTCGTAGCGCCGACTTGCATAATGACGATCATGATCCTTGCTCCTCCCGCATCTGCGCAGGCTTAAACTGACTAAACTGGATCGTTCGATCAGGGCGCAGGTTGACTGCGCCCCGTATATACACGTGCTGTATTTCGTCGAGACGCCGGGTCGTGTTCCAATGGATCAGAACGCGCAGGCACATTTTCAGGCCATGGGGCACAGCCATCTCATGACTGCACATCAAGGCCGTATCGTGCCAGCCCATCTGGCGTGCCGCCAGCGCCGGGTATTCCGCGTTCAAATCCGGCGTGGTTGAAAAGATGACGCTGGCGATGTCCTCGGGCTTGAGGTCATTGGCCTCTATCAACCGGGTCAACAGTTCGTGCGTCGCTTCCAGTATCGCCTCCCTGGTATTCTCGTCGACTGTCGTCGCGCCTCGGATGCCTCGACACATCATTGGGTGGGAACCATTGTCATTCACTAGCTTCTCCTCCTGCCGTTCCGAGGTTCGAAACACACTACGTACTGCGCTGCGCAAAAAAAAAGGCGCTGAGCGGTTGCTCTGCGCCTTCTGGATTGCCTTTGGTCTCGCGTCAGGTCTTCCGGCTGCCAGGCAGTGCCCGCTCTAAGGTGCTATGGCCCTTAAAGTAGAAGTAGTACGCAAAACCATAAAAGCCAACACAAGCTGGCTGTTTAACGGCTCTGGACGCTACGGGCTGACCGGATAACATGACGAATTCCCACAGGGTAGAGTTGTCGAGAGATTAGCACGAAAGCCTGGTGGAAGTCAACCCCCTCACCGGGCTTTGTGCAACTGCACAAGCAGACTCATCCGGTAAGCTATGCCCTGCGTAGCCAGACGCGAACAGACGTTCCCTGCGGCGGCTGGCTTTCGATCTTTAGCCCGCCGCCATGCAGTTCCGCCAGTCGCTTGGCAATGATCAATCCCAGGCCGACGCCCTGCTGCTCGTAAAGTTTGCGCTCGAACTGCATGTAGGCCCCGACCTCCGCAATTTGCTGCTCGGTCATGCTACGTCCTTGATTCTTGATGTGCAGGATGTATCTGCCATCGTCCAGTTCTGTGTGTACCTCCACAGCGTCACCGGGTTTTGAAAATTTCAACGCATTATCCAGGAGTTCTTCGGCCAGCTTCATGAAATTGCTTTCTGAAATACAAACAGGCGCATCCACCACCTCAATAGTCATATCTGCACTACGCTGTGCTTCATGTGCCTTGTGCGACGCAACGACGCTGATCAATTTCCCCGGATCGTTGAGCCGGTTGCTTTGAAGGACACTTAAGCGCCTGGGATCTGCCGCAGCCAGCTCAATTTGTGCGTAGATCAGGTAGTTCTCGACCAGACGGTACAGACGCGCTGCTGCGCCCTGAATCCGCTGGGCAATATGAAGGATTTCGTCGGCGGTGATGGAACGATGCTCGTCGATAAGAATCGAGGCATAGCCCATGACATTAGACAGCGGCGTGCGGAACTCATGCGGAATAGAGGACACAATGTTGTGGCGAAGCTCGTCCAGCAGCTTCTGAACTTCGCTCTCAATCGCTCTCCGCTTTTCCAGCCGCGCACGGATCGCCTCAAGCAGTTCGGGGACGGTGAATGGCTTGGTCACGTAATCATCCGCGCCCAGGTTCATCCCACGCCGCAAGTCAGCCCGGCTGGCCCTGGCCGTCAGGAAAATCACGGGAACCAGCGCCGTTCGTGGATCATTGCGCAATTCGGCCAGCACCTCATAGCCGTCCATTTCCGGCATCATAATGTCGCAGATGACCAGATCGGGCGAATGTTCCCTGGCTAATTGAATACCGATCAAGCCGTTGGGCGCGCCCCTGACTTCGAAGTGCTCCAGTTCCAGCGTTTGTAGAATGTTTTCCAGGATGGTCGGCTCATCCTCAATGACGAGAATTCGAGGCATGATTGGCTCTCCAATGAGGGTGCTTGGTGTAGGTGAGGACCGGGAGCAGGGAAAGCAACCGGACAGTCATAAGGGTTTGAGTTCTTAATTATCGGCCAAAACTCTCACAAGCAAGATTGAAACGACAGTGCGCAACCTATCTATAAAGAATATGCTACAAGAATTATCTGGCGAGGACAAGTGCCCGTGGTGCTGTCCTGTATCTTGCGCAGAAGGGAGAATATGTGGGCTTCGCGGTGGGGGGTTAGATCAGGGGCTGGCTCAGGTCTTGGCGAGCAGAAAGCTGCGGATTTGCTCGTTGAAGCGCTCCGGGGTGTCGAGCATCGGAAAGTGGCCTGCATCCAGATAGTAGCAGATTTCGGCCTGCCTGACGCCGGCCTTCAATACGTCTTTCTGGCGCGGGTCAACGATAATGTCCCGCTTGCCGTAAATGCCCAGGGTCGGGGCGCGCACTTCGCCCAACCGGGGACGCAGATCCGTCTCGCGGAGCGTACCGATACTCTGGAAGAACGACTGCATGGTGATTTGCGACACGTCACGGGTGATCATGTCACCCATGCTGCGGCCATCGCGTGCCATGAAATAGCTATAGCCGCGCAAAAACAGTCGCAGCGCCGGGGGTGAAATCCAGAAGATCGACGCGACAGTGGGGTAGCCGGAGGCTTTCAGCAGTAAGTTCAGCGAGGAGCCATGAATCGGCGAACCGATCACGGCCACTTTGACGACTTTTTCGGGGTAGCGGATAGCCGTACTGAGCGAGACTGTGCCGCCCATCGAGTGGCCGATCAGCGGGGCCTTGACGATGCCCAACCGGTCCATGAACTGGTAAACCAGTTCGACAAAATTATCGACGGTGAAGTTGTTGTTTTCTTTGTTGCCGCCCGATTCGCCAAACCCCCAGAAATCCAGCGCGTAGGTACGGAACTCCTTGCCGAGGACTTCAATGGTCTTGCGCCAGAGCGCCCAGGAACCGAGCCAACCGTGCAGGAGGAGCACCGGCCTGCCCCTGCCGTAAGTTTCATAATGGATGATGCCCTGATCAGTTACCAGTGATGTCACCCGGTCGGACTCCCGTGGTGGTTAGCAATGTCGCCTCATGCGGAGCCGTGGAGCCGCTTTAGGTGTCCATCTCTTCGAGGATCGCGTAGAGCAGTTCGAGCAGGACGTTCTTGACGCTTTCCTTGTCCTTCGCCACGCACGGCAGCAGCTTGACGTTTTCCTCAATGCGCAGCGCGATGCGCAGATCGTCGGCGGGCCAGGCTTCGGGAATGTCCTGCTTGTTCGCAGCCACCACATAGGGCGTCGGTGCGTAGGCGCGGAATGTTTCCAGGATCGACTTGGCCTCGCGGAACGTTTCAGGCTTCGTGCTGTCCACCATCACTACAAAGCCCAACATCCCTTCGGCCAGGATTTCCCACATGAAGTCAAAACGGCGCTGGCCGGGCGTGCCGAACAAATACAGCACCAGGTCGTCATCAACAGTGATGCGCCCAAAGTCCATCGCTACCGTCGTTTCGCTCTTAACGGTAGCTTCATAGGTGTTGGCTGAAACCCCGGCCTCGGTGGAAACCACATCAATCTCGCTGATAGATTTGATAAATTCCGTTTTCCCGGAGGCATAAGGCCCGGTAATGACCATCTTGACAGTTTGCATCGGCATATTTCGTGTCTCGCTGTTCCGCTGCGATACCTGCCTGCATTGGCAGGCATTTCTGATGAGGGCTAGAGATTCTTGATCCGATCAATCAACTTGTTGATCACAGGCCGCTGAGGCGGCGTAATACCGGGCTTCGGGCGAGGCGGCAGTTTCTTATTGGCGTCGGCCCCCACCGGCTTGACCAGTTCCACCAATCCCGCGTTCATCAAGCCGTACACGACACGCCGAATCTCCATATCGGTCATGTTGCAGGCTTTGGCGATCTGGCGAATCGAGTTCTTGGGATTGATGAAGGACACGACACGCCATTCTTCCACACTGAGCTGGATACCCTTGAACTTCTCGCTAGGGGCTTCGGGGAATTTCAGGGCGAAATCCAGGTTGGGCAGTTCCTTGGAGAGTTGGTCAAGCTCACGGGTACGGCGCGTCCCTTCGATGATCACGTTTTCCAGGTCAACCGGAACCGTGATGCGATCTCCGGGGGGCAGTTCACCCTCTTCAAAGATGAACGGTTCTTTGCTCCACGTCATCAGTTCGTAAACAATGTCGAGCGTGTGCTGCTGCACGCTCTGGACAATGTCCGCCTGGGTGACGTAGTTGGCGTTAATCAGCAGTAATGCCAGCGCTTTGTCGCTGGCATTCGCGGCTTTTTCCCGAATGATGCGATGTTGTTCGTCGTTCAACTTGCCGGATTTGTGCAGCACGGATGCCAGATGGCCGTCCTGACTGCCCGAAGCGGCGTGGATGAGCTTGCCTTCTCGGAAGGATACTTTGGCGCGTTCTTTGCCGGGGGTGACCTCAGCACGTTTGGTTTCGCCATCGCCCATCGTAATCTCGCGGCCTGTCGGGACGCCCTCATAGACATGCAGCGTGCCCGTCTTTTTGGCGAGGTTGATCAGGTGTAGCAGTTGCGTTGTGTGGAGATCTTCGAGCGTACCTTTAAGTTGTCTGGGCATTGTCCTGCCTCTGAGGCACATTGTATACGGCTGACAGGCGAATCCGTCTTCTGCAAACGCTAGAACAAGCCGCATATTGGGACTCGAACGGCATTATACATTGGCCCGTTATGCGAGTCAACCGGACTGGCAACACGGCAGCGGCCCCTCAGAGCACAGTGTGGAGAGGGAATGAGGTAGATGTCAGATCAGCGCCAGCGACTTGCTTGCGTCAATGTGACGCGCCTTCTGGATGAATTCGGCAACTGGCATCCCGCCCAGGTCTTCGCCCGTGCGCAGCCGGACAGACACCGTGCCGCCTTCCACGTCTCGATCCCCGGCGATGAGCATCCAGGGGATTTTTTGCTCCTGCGCGGCGCGGATTTTGGCGTTCATGCGTGCCTTATCGCTGTCCACTTCGACACGCAACCCGGCGGCTTTCATCTGCGCGGCCACGCCTTGCAGGTACTCGACGTGGCGATCTGCCACCGGGATCAGCCGGGCCTGCACGGGGGCCAGCCAGACCGGGAACGCCCCGGCGAAGTGTTCGATCAGGATGCCCGTGAAGCGCTCCATACTGCCGAAGGGCGCGCGGTGGATCATCACCGGGCGGTGCATCTGGTTGTCCTCGCCCATATACTCCAGCTCGAAACGCTCCGGCAGATTGTAATCGACCTGCACCGTGCCAAGCTGCCATTCGCGTTTCAACACATCGCGGAAGATGAAGTCCAGCTTGGGGCCATAGAAGGCCGCCTCGCCCTCGGCGACGTGGTAGTTCAGGCCCAATTTGTCGGCGGCGGCGAGGATGGCGTTCGTAGCCTTTTCCCACAGTTCGGGCGCGCCCACGAACTTGTCGCTGTTGGCGTCGCGTGTGCCGACGCGGGCGCGGAAGTCCTTGAAGCCCATCGTATCGAACACAAACTGGATCAGCCGGACGACGTTGATGAACTCCTCTTCAAGCTGGTCGGGCCGCACAAACAGGTGCGCATCGTCCACCGTGAAGCCGCGCACGCGCGTCAGGCCCGTCAGTTCGCCGCTTTGCTCGTAGCGATAGACCGTGCCGAACTCGGCCAGGCGGATAGGCAGGTCGCGGTAGCTGCGCGGCTCGCTGCGGTAGATTTCGATGTGGTGCGGGCAGTTCATCGGCTTGAGCAGGAATTCCTCGCCATCCACGTCGATAGGGCTGTACTGGCTGTCCTTGTAGTAGGGATAGTGGCCCGACGTGCGGTACAAGTCCAGCTTGCCGATGTGCGGCGTGATCACCGGTTGGTAGCCGCTGTTCATCTGCTCCGTGCGCAGGAAGCGCTCCAACGTATCACGCAGGATTGCGCCTTTGGGCTTCCAGAGCGGCAACCCCTTGCCGACCAGCGGACTGAGCGTGAACAGCCCAAGTTCCTGGCCGAGTTTGCGATGATCGCGCGCTTTGGCTTCTTCGAGGCGGTGCAGGTAGTCTTCGAGTTCCTCCGCCGTCTCCCAGGCCGTGCCGTAGATACGCTGCAACTGCTCGCGGTTGGAGTCGCCGCGCCAGTAGGCCCCCGCAATGCTCATCAACTTGATCGCGTCGGGGTTGATCTCGCTCGTGTTTGCCACATGGGGGCCGCGACACAAGTCCTCGAATGTATCCTGCCGGTACGTGCTGATGACAGGCGGCTGCGACGTTTTGTTGCCGTACTCGTCCGTGCCGCCCTTTTCCAGCCCATCGATCAATTCAAGTTTGTAGGGCTGGTTGGCAAACAGCTTCCGGGCTTCGGCAGCGCTCACCTCACGACGCACGAAGGGATGGTTGCCCTTGATGATCTCACGCATCCGCTTCTCGATGGCAGCCAGGTCGTCCTCTGTCAGGGCGCGCGGCAGTTCAAAGTCGTAGTAGAAACCATCCTCGATGGGCGGGCCGATGGCGATGTGCCCATCGGGGAACAATTCCAGCACGGCCTGGGCCATGATGTGCGCCGCAGAGTGCCGGATGCGGTATAGCTTGCTGTCCTCGTATCGCTCAGGCATAGCTGCTCCTGATCTGTGGATGATTGAACGGAAACGAAAGTTGGGTGAAGCCGGGCCAGATGGTCAGGGGCGGGGGTTCTGGCTACCCCTGACTAGTGCTGGTCTGGCTGTCGGGCAGCGTACTTTGTGCCTGATGCAGCAATTCCTCTTCCGAATAGAGCGTGAATACACTCTCGAAGATGCCCAGCGTCATCAGGTTGTCGATGGTGTCCTCAATCGTATCCTGGTGCAAATCCTCCACGATGACATGCGGCGTCTCGATGGCGATGAAGCGAACCGGCGGCATATTGTTCATGTCACTTGCTACCTCGCGGCTCGTCTCCATCTGGCGCTGCAAGTACGGGATCGTCACGAACGACGCCGACCACATCAAGCCGTCTTCCGTCTCCACCAGGACATCCGCGCTGTCACGCTGCGGGTCAAAACCTTCGCCACTGGTCTGTTCGATCCATATGCGTTTGATCATCACGCACTACCCTGAACACCCTACTCCGGC